>Ga0099848_1001342_pt1 | contig 11464 bp, 16 predicted proteins | sample CB_VirMetaG_3_FD_78179 | JGI IMG/M metagenome (GOLD analysis project Ga0099848, IMG submission 78179) | Freshwater to marine saline gradient viral communities from Chesapeake Bay - CB_1508_1S Viral MetaG | ecosystem: Environmental > Aquatic > Marine > Coastal | place: USA: Chesapeake Bay... | reverse complement strand
GATTTGCAATAGATAAAACTGGTTCTCTTGAATTAGCCTTAGAGATTCCTGATAAGGCCGGAATTTTATCAACAATAGCCTTGTTTAATCTATCATCGTGATTACCACTTAAAACTACTATTTCAGCATTTGGAGCGAGGCTTCTTTGAATGGCTACTTCTGTTCCAAATCTGTCAATCTCCAGCTGGGTGTTTGTCATGTAGCCAGGCGCAGTTCGATGAGAACTGAAAGCGCTGAAATCATGATTATCGCCAAGGATGACGGAAAGGTCAACACCGTAAGCAGTTTCTAGAAACCCAGTTATCTGGTGGGCAACATCTAGTGCGCTTTCATCGTGGGTAGTTGTCAGCTCGCCATCAACGCCCCTGTGATAGCCTATCTGTGGGTCAGGTATAACTACACATAGGTTCCATCCAGATGGCTTAGAAAGCTTCTTAGCGCCTCTGATAGAGATTTTGAAATCCGTTACAGAAGCCTTTGATGGCATTGGTGGCGATGGAATTAAGTCAACATTCCAAGAAGTTGACTCTTTCTCAACCTGAACATTCTGTCCATCAATTTTTTCCCACCCGGGAAACTTCTTTTTTGTGAAACCCATTTTCACAACAGAAGCTATTCCAGAGTTTTCTATCTCTTGCAAGGTTTCAGCAATCTCTTCAGCTGACGCATCAGATGAGATACGGATTTTCTCATTCCAGAATCTTTGACCATATCGAGCAATGGTTGACTCTTTTATAATTGGGAGAGAGTTATCTTTGAGATAGGCAATAATGTCTTTTGCTCGTCCACCCGACCGCCAAATTTCTTCCATTTCATCTTTGGCTGGATGGTCGGCAACCCCTTTAGGGTGATCGGTCATAAGAAAACCTTTCAGGCGACTGTCGCAACAGTAGTATTAACGGTCGCTTCGTTATCTTATTGTCATAAATCACCAAATTTTAATTCTGCTTATAGGGTTACAAATTCTCCTCGAGTGTCGCATCGACGGGTTCGCGTTTTTACAATTTCAAAACATGAGTTACCTTGGATTTCGCTTAGAAAAATGAGAGCAGCGTGGGATGCGCCCCAGATAGCGCCACAGGGACTGAAGGTGGCCCAGACTCTTCCGGTGGGCAATCCGTCATCAATGCCGTCCCGAGCGAACGGGTAGTGAACTGGTCAAGGAACGTCCGGGCAGTTCATCTAAGCAGCTTCCTAGTAGCAATCTGATTCAGTACGTGAAATTCGTATGTAGATGAAGACACCGACCGTTGCAGTTTTTTACTGCTGAAACAATGTTTCACCCAGATGGGGTGGGGTGGGATCTGGTTACACTGAAGAAGAATTTTGTTTTTATTGACCTATAAAATAAATTAGTGTATTTCTATGGATATAGATATATTATGGATAAAATATAAAGAAGATGGTTCTTCTTTTCAAGATCTTATTATTCACTATGAATACCTTGTAAAAAGTACTGCTGCTTCCGTCTCCAGAAATCTGCCAAATCATATTGACTATGATGATTTAGTATCTGATGGATATATTGGATTAATGGATGCAATCAAAAAATATGATTCTTCTTATGGTTTTAAATTTGAGACATATGCTTCATTTAGAATACGTGGAGAAATCATAGATAAACTTCGTCAGTTTGACTGGGCGCCAAGATCTTTGCGTTCTAAAAATAGAGAGATAGATTCTGCAGCAGAGAAATTGTCCATAGAGTTGGGACGAGAACCAACTGACACTGAGATAGCTTCACTTCTTGGATGGAAGATATCTGAAATATCTAAAATTAGGGGTCATGGAATCTCTGCTTCAGTTTTCAATATAGATGAAATGGTTAACTCTAGTGGAGATTCGTTTAAGCTTTCGGATATTTTAGCAGATGAAAGTTATGATTTTGAAATAATTGATGATGATGATATGTTGTTTCTTAAGGAAAAAATTCTTGAAGGATTCAAACAGCTTAACTCTCAGCAAAAAACCGTATTCTTTCTACATTATATAGAAGGTCTTTCACTTAAAGACATTGGTGAAATGCTTGAAGTTACTGAATCAAGGATATGTCAGATACATACTGGTGCGCTTGATTCGGTCTGGAAATTCTGTGTTCCAGATTGATTTTTTCAAATATTCTGTCCCGAAAGAGAGGTCTCGGCTATACTCAAGCTCTCTTTTAATTTCGAAAATTTTGCCGTAAAATAATAGTCTACTGGGAGGCTAAATGTCTGAATACCTATCATTCCATCTGTCCGACTCTTTTATTAAAGAGTATGAAAACAAGCAAGTTAATTGGGGATTCGATATTGGTGCAGGCAACTCTCTCAGTGAACTAACCTTTCTTACTAAGTACAGTAGAAAGAAGTCTGACGGAACAAAAGAAAAGTGGTATGAAGTTTGCCGTCGATGCATTGAAGGAATGTATTCAATACTGAAAGATCATTGCGCACATCAGAGAACACCTTGGAATGAGTTCAAGGCTCAGAAAGCTGCGCAAGATGCTTTCGATAGAATGTTTCATTTTAAGTGGACACCGCCTGGCCGTGGCATGTGGGCTATGGGCACAGAATATGTTCACCTGAATCAGTCAAATTCTAGCCTAAATAACTGCGCTTTTATTTCCACAGAGAAGCTTTCAACCCATTCAGCTTATGAAGCGACAATGCCTTTTGCTCGCTTAATGGAAATGTCAATGAATGGTGTTGGCGTCGGTTTCGACACTAAGGGCGCTGGCAAGCTGACTATCTGGGAGCCAGTTGGTGATCCAGTAGGTTTTGTTGTTCCAGACACTAGAGAGGGTTGGGCTGATTCGATATCCGCTCAACTTGAATCATTCTTTTTCAAGAATCGTCAGCCAATCAATTTTGATTATTCTGAGATTCGCCCATCCGGCGCTCCTCTGAAGTCATTTGGTGGAACAGCTTCAGGTCCGGGTCCACTCATGGATGTTCATGAATCCATCAACAAGCAATTTTCTGGTAGACATGGTGAAAAGATTACCAGTAGAGACATTGTTGATATTATGAATAAGATTGGTAAGGCTGTTGTTGCTGGTGGCGCAAGAAGGTCTGCTCTCATTGCTCTCGGGGAATCCGATGATGATGATTATGTAAATCTCAAGAACTGGGAGCTTCCTGAGAACGCTGAAAGAACTGGTCCAGATGGTTGGGCTTGGACAAGTAACAACTCTGTGTTAGTTAACTCTGGAGATATCCTTGATCATCTTGTTGACAAGATTGCTATCAATGGAGAACCTGGGGTTATTTGGCTTGATATGATGCGTCGTTTTGGTCGCATGGCTGACGCTGAAAATAATCGTGACTACCGTGTAACTGGATGTAATCCATGCGCAGAAATTTCTCTTGAGTCACATGAGTTTTGCTGTCTTGTAGAACTTTATCCATCAAAGCATGATTCTTTTGCTGATTTCAAGAAGTCAATTAAACATGCCTACATGTACGCTAAGGCTGTTACTTTGATGCCTTCTACTTGGGCTGAAACAAACGAGGTTATTACTCGAAACCGCCGTATTGGCATTTCGATGACCGGAATTGTTGACTTCATTGAGTCAAGAGGTTGGTCATCCATGCAAGAGTGGATGGATGAAGGGTATCAGTACCTAAACTTTGTTGATACAAAGTATAGTGAGTGGCTTGGTGTAAGAAATTCGGTTAAGCTTACTACTGTAAAACCAGCTGGTACAACTTCAATTATTGCTGGAACAACTTCTGGCGTTCACTGGCCAACAACTTCAGGATACTATATTAGAAGAATCAGATTCCATAAGACTGATCCACTAATTCCTCTTTTGAAGAAGGCTGGATATAATATTGAAGATGATGTCATGGATTCTAAGACTACTGTCGTTGCATCGTTTCCAACGAAGGGTTTGGATGTTAGATCGGAGCTAGATGTTTCAATTTGGGAAAAGGCTTCGCTTGCTGCGATGGCTCAGCGTTATTGGGCCGACAACATGGTTTCTGTAACAGTTTCATTTAAGGAATCGGAGCAGCAGGAAATTTCACCGTTGCTTAGATCACTTCAGGGTCAGGTTAAGAGCCTTTCATTCCTTCCGATTAGCGAAGAGGGAACAACTTACGCCCAAGCACCATATGAACCAATTTCAGAAGAGGATGCTTTGAAGATGATGAAGAAAATCAAGCCTCTTGATCTTGATGCAGTTTATTCTGCTGCAGCAGATGGTTCTGGCGAGAAGTTCTGCACAACTGATGTTTGCGAGATTGATCTGGGATAATGCATTCTAGAGAAGAGTTATATAGATTTCTATGGTCAAATAGGAATAGTAACAATATCGTAAATATGCCACAGGGAGATGTTGCAAAACATTTTGGAATTTCTTATCAAAGACTTTCTATTGTGATGAAAGAATTTCAAGAAATTGGATTAATATCCAAAAATAAGCATAATTTTCTTTTGCGATATGATCCAGATAGGATTCCTTGGGGCAAGAGATTTGATAAGTTTAGATCACTCTATATTTCGAACAAGAATAAGGACAAGGAGTCATAATGAAAAATCAGATTATTGGTCTAATTGAAAAGGCCGCAACAACTTATATTGAAGCTTTTGTTGCTTTACTTGCAGCTTCGACAGCTCTTGATATTTCTGTTTTGCAGAGCGCCGCCATTGCAGCTATTCCAGCTGCTTTTACAGTAATTGCCAATGGCATTCCACAGCCATCAGCTAATATGTCTTTTTATGGTGATTTAGTTTTTAGAACTGTGAGAACTTATGTTGTATCTTTTGTCGGACTTTTGGTCGCTGCTCCGGTATTTGAATTCTCGCTCGGCGCAGTTCAGGCAGCAGCTATTGGAGCAATTCCCGCTGCTCTAGCCGTAGTCAAGGGTGTGCTAGCTGGTCGTGTCGGCAACAGGGAGACGCCAGCGTTACTTCCATTTAAGTACGATGACTTTGGACTGCTTCCTGTTGCCAATAACAGCTGGGACAAGTTTGGTATTTCTGATTCTAACTTAGCCGAGGTCGAGGTCGAGGTCGAGGACGGACTTGACGAAGGCTGACTGATTTTATACGATCATCGCATGGAACCAATGTTTGAGCCAATTATCAGCGAGATTGAAACTAGATTAAGCAAGCTGGGTTTATATATGGCAAATGTTGATGTTGGGGTAGTTCAATCATCAAACGATATTGACAATCCAGATGATATCAATCTAGAAGACATAGTTAAAGATCCGGAAAAGTCAACCATATATATTACTGGAATCTTTCAACTATCTGATATCGCTTGGAGCGATAGAATAATTAATCCTGAAGTTCATGCTGAAATCCAAGAGTTTAAGCAGATTGCTCCAACTGAATTTGAAATTGGTTTAGAATCTTTCAAAGATGATTTAATCAACTGGGAAGACGAAGACGAAGATTAAGTTTAGTGAACTTCCGTCCATTATAAAATTGGTGGGTGGAAAACTTTGTAATCGAAGATTTTGATATAAATATTTCACTTGACGTAATTTCCCCTTCAATGCTGTGGGAAGCTAGGTTTGTGGAATTTCAGAAAACTCAACGCTCTCACGAAATTTATGAGTCAATGACTTCAGATCAAAGAAAAGCTCTAGCTGATAGAATCAAAAGAGCGACTGCTGTAATGTACGATACAGTTGATGACTGGCTTCCAGATGCATTATCAATGCACGACGATGGAGCTTGCGTTAAAATTGAATTCAATTTGATTTTATCAAAAATTGATATTGATGTAGAAAATAAAAACAAAGCCACAACCTTCAAATTGCTTGAAGTTAAAAGAGAAATAGAATCTTTACTTGAAGAGGAAGAATGAAAACTTCAACAGCTAAACGTAAGGGTGCGGAAACCGAAATTAAGTATGTAGATTATCTAAAATCTAACGGTGTTCCAAATGCAGAAAGACGCCATCTAAATGGGGTTTTCGACAAGGGAGATATAGCTGGCTGGAATGCAGCAGACGGCTCTTGGAATGTTGTTGTCGAAGTTAAAAGCGGAGCTTCTTTAAAGATTCCTCAGTGGCTAAAAGAGCTTGATGTAGAAATACATAATGCAAAAGCTGCAACTGGGCATATCGTTGTTCGACCAAAGGGCAAGCCAAATCCAGAAGATTGGTTTGTTATTATGCCTGTTCCAGAGTTTATGGATTTAATGGGCGAAGCTGGATATGTTTGACATTTTAGGTTGGATTGGCGCAATACTAATATTGCTTGCTTATTTCAAAGCTTCAATAGGCCATTGGCCAGCTAACAAACCTTTAAATGCTATCCTGAATTTAACTGGTGCGTCTTTTCTGGCTTTGAATGCTTGGAATCGTGGCGCCTATCCAAATCTTGGTTTAGAAATAGTTTTCTGTATGATTGCTATAAATGTCATTTATACGGATATTAAAAATGATTGATGCTTTTGGTTTTAATATAGACATTGGAGACGATGTTATTGGCATAGCCAATCTTGCACAAACACAAACTTTTTATTGCGGCAAAGTTACTAAATTTATTGGTAATTGTGTTGAAGTAAAGATAACAAAATCCGCAGACATTTTAGAAAACGCAGAACCATACTCTTCACATAACGATAGAAGAGTTTGTCTTTCCTACCGTTTGGTCAAGCTATGAATATTATTATTGGATGCCCTTTTTCTGATCGTGGCTGGATTTTAGATAGATGGCTTGATCATATTTATGCAGCTTTTTCTGAAGCTAAAATTGAACCTTCTTTTATTTTTGTTACTGGAAGCGGAAACGAAGAAGACATAGATCTTCTTTCGTGTATTCCAAATGCCACAACAAGAGTTGTTTCTGAAGATTCAAGAAATGATATTAGAAGATGGAATCATTCAAGATATGAACATATGGTATATTTACGAAATGTTCTTTTGAAATGCGTAAGAGAAAGAAATCCAGATCTATTTCTCAGCTTGGATTCAGATATCTTGCTTGCTCGAAATTCTATAGTTTCAGCTCTAGATGCTTTGGATAGCCATCCATCAGCTTGGGCGGTTGGTTTGAAATGTTTTATGAGTCCAACTTCTTTAGTTCATCCAAGTATGGGAATTTGGAGAGATTTATCTTTCACAAGATTCTCTAGAGGAAACACTGATAATATTGCAACTGTTGATATTATTATGGCTGCAAAGTTAATGAAACCACAAGCATACAATATTGATTATTCATTCCATAGAAATGGTGAAGATCTTGGATGGTCATTGAATGTCAAAAATGCTGGAGGTAAATTTATTTGGGATGGACGAGTAACTAATAAACATGTAATGGGTGAAAAGTTTTTAAATATCATCGATAAGAGGGCCGGATTTTGAATATCGAATTAGTGGTTATTAACTATAGAACATATCATCTGCTACAAGAGTTTATTGATTCTTATTTAGACAATAAACCTTCAATAGATTCTCACTTGACGATTATTGACGTAGATTCTACTGACGAATTTGATTCTCTGAACTTTCCAGAGGATTGTGTTTCTGCAGTCCGAACCGACTGGAATCTTGGTTATGCTTTAGCGTGCAACTACGCTGCCTACACATCTCAGTCAGATTATTTAGCATTTTTTAATGCAGATACTAGATTTATTAATGATACTTGTATTGACTATTGTGTAAACTTTATGGAAGAAAATCCAACTGTAGGTATAGTTGGACCACTTCAATTTGATGAAAATAAAAAAGTTACCCACGCCGGAATCTTTGGTTCCTTATCTAAACCTAGGCATCATGGTTGGAGATCTTCAGACATTGAGGCGATGAGATTTAATAGAAAAGCTGTCACCGTTTCAGGATCGGCGTTCTTTATTAGAAGAGATCTTTGGTCTAATTTGACCAACTGCGAGATCTATAGATCCCAGTTCCCTGATGTTATAGGCGCATTTCTCCCAACGCAGCACTACTATGAAGAGACAGGCTGCGCATATCATGCTTATGCTCACGGCTACGATGTTTGGTATCTTGGTGAAGCAGAGATGATTCATCACTGGCATAAGTCTTCTCCAGTTGGATCTTCTGTTGATTCCAAGATGCACGAATCTAAAAAGATTTTTGTAGATTTCTGTGAAGCTCACGGGATAGATCATGACTAACATATTTGGTCTACTAGTTGTAAAAAATGAATCGCACAGATATCTTGACGCCATGCTTAAGCATGTATCTTGGTATCTTGATGACATCATAATTGTCGATGATCAGTCGGTTGATGATACTGTTGATATCGCTTCTAGATATGCAAAAGTTCAAATTCGACCAGATGATGTTCCTTCCTTTCTTGAAAACGAATCTGTATTTCGTGAGTTTGCTTGGAAACAGCTTGAGGAGAAGTTTGCCCCTTCTCAAAACGACTGGATTCTTTCGATTGATGCTGACGAATTCATTATTGCGGACCATCCGAGAGACGATTTACTTGACTTGACAAAAACCAGTGATATTGGTGTAAATATTCCAATTCCAGAGCTTTGGACTTTAGATCCACCAATGATCAGAGTTGATGGTTTTTGGAATAAAAACATGTCTCCAAGATTTTTTAGATATATGCCTGGTGGAACTTTTTCTGGCAAAAAAATGGGTTGTCCACCTTATCCAACTTATGTTAAGTCTGGGATGATTTCTAATCATCTTGAAATACTTCATGTTGGATATGCTGACCAAGATGATCTTGAAGAAAAATATTCTCGTTATTCTTCAATTACTGAAGGTCATAGTTCTTCTCATATTAAGTCAATTATTTTAAATCCAAAATTACATGTCTATAATAGACCTATTCCAAATATTTACAGGAATAAAAATGATTGATATTGTCACTGTTTATCATAACAAAATCAATAAACAGCAGGCTGAGAATCTTCAAGCTAGATTAGCTGAAATTGAGCCTGATTGTAATTTTTTTACTCATTCAAATGAGGAAGATAATCTTGGTTTTGCAAAAGCCTGCAATTTGAAGGCTGCTTTAGGCAACGCGGAAATAATAGGATTTTTAAATCCAGATGTTAAAATTTTGAACAGATTTTCTGACAAGGTTATAGACATAATGAAAAATCCAGAAATTGTTATAACTGGAAATAGATTTAATAAGTCATCAAGAGAGCTGAAAATTTGGGGCGTAAATGACTGGGTTTGTGGAGCTTCTTTTTTTGTAAAGAGAGATTTCTTTGAACAGGTTGGTGGGTTTGATGAAAGATTTGTTTGGTCTTGGGAAGAAACCCATATGATTAGAACAGCTGAATCTATGGGTTTTTCTGTTAGAAGCTATGAATTGCCAATCAAGCACTCTTCTCCAGAAATTAACTCTGCAGAAGATTCGGAATATAAAAATAGATATTTTAATCTTGGAAGCAAAATTTATTACAACCATTGGAGCAAGTGATGCCTTCAAGTTTCGTTGACTCAGTTCCCTCGATTGTAAAATCAATGATAGAAGTTGCTCCCAGCAAAGTTATTGATGTTGGCCCAGGCTGGGGCAAGTATGGATTGATGGCTAGAGAGTATTGCAATGCGTCGATTGTTGACTGCATAGAAGTCTCGCAGGGAAGAATCTTTACTCAAGATACTATATATGACAATATTATTGAAAGTGATGTTAGAAATGTTGACCAAAAAGTATGGTCAAATTATGATTTAGTTTTAATCATAGATGTAATAGAGCACATGTCTATCATTGAAGGTCAGAAATTGGTTAATGAAATACTCTCTCAAGGAGCTTCAATTATCATTTCCACTCCCAAGATTTGGGAGGCTCAAGAAGATGAGAAAAATCCTTACGAAAAGCATGTTTCTCTTTGGGATTGGACCATGTTTCCAGAGCCGGCTGTAGATTCTTCAACTATAGATTCTATTATTTTTCTGTTAAGACCATGAGTATTTCTATAGCAATAGCAACTTTTGGAGATGAAACTTGGAAGCAGACAGCTTCTAGAGCTATCTCATCTGCAGAAAATCAAACCATTCCAGCACAAAATATTGTGCATGTTCATGCAGATTATTTGCACGAAGCAAGAAACCTTGCCGCCCACCAGTGCGAGGGAGATTGGATAGTTTTTCTAGATGCAGATGATGAACTTGACTCAAAATATTTAGAGTCAATGACTGAAAAAATTTCTTTTCTAGATTCAGATCTGTGGTTAGTACAACCATCGACCCTTGGTATAGTTGATGGTAGAGAAGATCCGCATCCGGTTGTTATTCCGTCGAAGAAATCTATCCTAGATGGTAATTGGATGGTTATTGGAACTATGGTATCAAAATCTGTATTTATTTCCGTTGGCGGATTTTCTGATTTTCAAATGTATGAAGATTGGGATCTATGGATTAGATGTATAAAGTTTGGCTGCAAAACAACTGTCTGTGAAGATGCGATTTATAAAGTTCATGTAAAAAATAATAGCAGGAATAATCAGTCTAGAAATCTCCAAATTTCTACATATAATCAAATAAGAAATCAGTATATTTGATTTAGGAGAAGTTAAGTGATATTACTTGTAATGACAGATGGTAGAGCTGAGTACATAGAACAAACAGTATCTTCTGCTTTAGATAATATTGTCGGAGACTCTATGCGCATAGTTGTTAATGATGATTCTGCTAATAAAAATTATAATAAATTTTTAAAAAATCTTTTTTCTAAGTATCCATTTGAAACTTTTATAACCGATTCCGTAGAAAATAAAAGTGGTTTTGGTGGAGCAATTCAGAATGCTTGGAATTTTATAAAAAATATACAAGATGATTTTATTTTCCATCTAGAAGATGATTTTGTTTTCAATAGAACAATTGAAATCAATAAAATGAAATTTATATTAAATAATCATAGTAATGTTCAGCAAGTCGCCTTAAGAAGACAGCCTTGGAACGAAGTTGAGGCTCTTCATGGTGGAATTGTGGAATCTAATCTAGATGCGTTCATAGAAAAAAGGCATTTTAATATTTCTTGGCTTGAACATAGATTGTTTTTTACAACAAATCCATCTCTTTATAGAAAATCTTTGTGTAGTATAGGTTGGCCGCAGGTTGAAAGATCTGAGGGAATCTTTTCAATAGATCTTTTTCGTAATCCCAGGGCGGTTTCTTCTTATTTTGGATCTTTAAAATCAGGAGAGTGGGTAAAGCATATTGGCTATAATAGAACTGGACATGGGTACTGATGGCAACGGCAGGAATTCTATTTGTTAGGAATGAAGAAGATATACTTCCTTACTCGCTTCCACATGCAATTGAGCAGTTTGACTTCATACTTGCAGTAGACAATGTTTCTACAGACTCAACTAAGGAGATATTGAACTATTATTCAATAGATTTTAGTAGTAATATTCATGAAAAATATCAATTTAGTGATGTTATGACAAACTTGGCTTTATTGGCTGGTGAAAGGGGAGCTGATTGGATAGTTCCTTTTGATGCCGACGAATTTTGGTATGCACCACAGAATCAAACTGTTTCTGATTGGCTTTCAAAGCAAAATGGCTTTGCTTGTATCTC
>Ga0099848_1001341_pt1 | contig 11485 bp, 4 predicted proteins | sample CB_VirMetaG_3_FD_78179 | JGI IMG/M metagenome (GOLD analysis project Ga0099848, IMG submission 78179) | Freshwater to marine saline gradient viral communities from Chesapeake Bay - CB_1508_1S Viral MetaG | ecosystem: Environmental > Aquatic > Marine > Coastal | place: USA: Chesapeake Bay... | reverse complement strand
TCATGCTAGCGACATTGAAGAGCTAATGAATACAACTCGTGATAAGTTTGTAGATATCTATGATGTAGATAACTTCTATGATTCTATTGAGTTTGGAAAGTACTATCGAGGAGAGGTACCTACTATTGGTACGCTTAAAATAGAAGAAGTAAAAGACTCTAACTATTTCTTCTGTTAAAAAAAACCCCACAAGGTTTCCATTAAGGATTCCCTGTGGGGTATTTTTATTTTAAAAGTTTTTGTATTTCAGCTTTAGCTTCTGCTCGGAGTCTTCCTGCTTCGCGTTTAGCTGTTGCCTCAGTCATTCCTTTACTCATAAAGTTTCTAACTGATTTATCATATACATGATTAAGCATTTCAAAATTAATTTGAGGTGTATAAGCTACCTTAGGATCAAGATTAAATGTTTCAACGAAATCCATATCATCGAAATCAAGACCTTGCAATGCTAGCCTATTATAACTTTTTTGAATACTCATAGTGTCCTCCTAGTTGTATGCATACGGCTTTTCTGCCAATAAATTTCTAAACAATTTTGGTTTTGAGCTTTCATTAAGCATATGATTTTGTTTTAATCTTGTAATTATAGTCTTTCCTTTTTGATAATCATTAATGATATCAAACAAAACACTTAATCGGATTTTTGCGCCTTCACGATTCCAACCTGCTTGTTTAGCTTTAATTAACAACTCTCTTTCTTTACTAGATAATTTAACATCATAATCAGATTCAACTTCAAAACCAGTTGCTTCTTTATAAGTTGCTTTTCCTCTATTCAACTTGTCTTCAATCAAAACTAAGTAATCATGCACTGCTCTGAATCTACTTTCGTAGTTAATATCAACCATTTTATTTGGATTAGCTTCAACTCGCTTTCTCATTTTTTCAAAGGCTCTGTTTAACCCTTGATAAATAGACTGAGATATTGAGTATTCCATATTTACTTTTTTAAATTGATTATTAATTTCTCTATGGTAAACATCTACAGCTTCAGCATTAGTAATTAAAGCATCATGAACAGGTAATACAAACTTAACTGGTTCAAAACCTTTACCTTCTTTTTTAAAGTTCCTATTAACAGCATCTAATGTTCGCATCATAATAGCAGCATCAATTTGTTGTACAGTAAGAACAGGTAACTGATTAGATACTAGCTTTCCAAAACGAGACCTATCACTAGTTCTATATTCTTTCTTTTCAAAATCATATATAGTATTACGAGCACGTTTTGCTGCACTACCAGTAGATTTTCTTTGAGTAAGTTCTATAAGTGTAGTTGTCCCATCTTTGTTAGCAACTTCAATAGTTCTACCTGTTTTAAAATGCTCATTAGTACCCATATAAATATCAGTACCAAGCGGTCCTGTCATATTAGGAGTTACCCCTAACATTGCCCAAAGCATACCAGCATCTTTATAAAGTCTTTGTTGTTTAAGATTTAAAGTATTTTTTAATCCGATGCCTATTAAATTATTTAAATCCATTATCATTTCTTGACGACTATAGTTATCTTCAGTCATGCTATGACGCTCTATAACTTTTTGCATGAGATCATTACCAGAATTATCAATGAAATCCATTGCAGTTTCCATATGAAATTCAATAGGCATACCGTATGATGATTCCATTAAAGGAGTTTTAGATAATGCTTTAATATAATCTGATCGCTTTTCTATTGGAGAATCTTTTATTTCTTTTAAAAGGTCTGTCCAAAATGCTTGTCTATCTAACTTAGAATTAAAAGCAATTTTAGTATCGTTTATTATTACATTAATAAATTTATCGCGGATATCTCCTTGAGGAATTACATTATCTTCATCAGGATTATACACCATACCTACTAATTCTAATGCAGAAAAATCACCTGTTTGCATAGCCTGAATAGCAATACCATTTTGTTTACCGTCATGTTGTGTAGTTGCTCTCATTTCAAGCATACCATTTCCGTTTTTAGCGTCAACATAATTAGCAAAGTCAATATAGCTTTGCAATTTAAATCCCCATTCTCCTGACTTTTTAAATTCTTTTGAATGAATTCCGTCTATTGCTTGACTTAGTTTTTGGATATTGTTTTCAGCTAATGCAGCTTTTAATGCCTTACCTCGATTATACCATTGACGATAAGTAGGGTCATTTTTATTATTAATAATTTCATTAGTAATTCTAGTAATTGCTTGCCATGTCATATCTTCAGTACGAAGACCGTTAGTTAAATTATAATTGTTAGATTGGTCAGGGTCTAAAAGATTTTTTCCAATAATATACTTCCAATTTTCAAATGTTTTATCTTTGTTTTTAATTTTATTAACATTAATCAAAAGTTTTTTAGCACTAACTACCATCCCTCTTGCAAGTGCCTTATCTGATTGGCCATTTAGTACCATGTTCCTTACAAACAAACGACCTACTGAGCTAGCGTGCATATATTTATTATAAAAAACCTTATCAATATTATCTATTCCGTCTTGAATAGTTTGAAAAGCTTTTCTTGCTTTCATACGCATTACTCTATCTGCTTGGTCATTAGCTTTATACTCTTGTTCTTTGCCATATTTTTTAAGAGCTTTAGCTTTTGTTTCTAACCAATCTGATTCAGAAATACCTAACAACTTAGCAAATTGTCCTTCCGACCAAAAATATCTGCTCGGATTAGGTTCAACTAACTCAATCCTATTATCTGGACCTCTTCTTAAAGTAGAATTAACTATCATTGCTGCATAAGAGAATCCGTCTTTATCTATCCTTAAAGGAATTGTAGACATTTTCAATTTAACAGAATCTTCAAATGCAGTATTCTTACTTGATCTATTTCTTTTTGAAATAGGTTTAGCTTTATCCCCTAATTCTCTTTCTCTTCCTGGAAGACCTTCTACAGGAGCAGGACTGTAAGAGACATTAACTCTTTGATCAGGATGAATTGCTTCTATAACATCTCTAACGCTATTAACGTAATTATTACCTGCATCTGAAAGTCTAACTATTTCTTCTTTAATAGAAGTGGTATCATCATTCGCATTTAAATCGATAACATCAAACATTTTACTATCAGCAATAGCTTTATAACTAATAACATCAAACATTTGTTTAACTTCAGGATCAATAAATTTAGATGCTCCACCATATCCTGTACGAATATCTTCTTCAAATCCTACGTTTGGATTTGGAAATAATTCATTAAATAACTTTTCAGAAATTCTTTCTCTTATTTGTTCAGGATTAACTGCATCACTTGTTAAGTTTTCGCCTGTTAATTTTATAGAATCATCATTTTTATTAGATAAATCCTGACCTATTTGACCAAATACAACCGCTAACGCTGTACCTACTCTATCTGATAAACGCTGTGTTTCACTATCCCATAAATTATTTTCAGGATTAGCTATAAAATTTTGTAATTTAAAAGCTTCTTCAGTAGTAGCAGCTAATGAAGGTCTAATAGTTGCATTAAGGCTATTATTAAATAATTCTCCTTGTTTAAGAACTGTAGAAACCGAATCTTCATTTAAAGCTAATGATTCATTTTCAGGTAAATTAGCAGATAATGTTTCTATAAATTGACTTGGAACTTGAGACTCATAAAGAGTAGGAGTGCTTCTGCTTGCTCTTACATTTTGGCTAGCTAAGTCTTCTCTAATTCCTTTTTCAATTGTTGAAAGTTCTTCAGGATTTTTTCCAAATAAATAGTCTTGCTGCTCTTGACTAAAAGTACCTACCCTTGCAGCTTGACGAACTAATGGAGCTAATCCTGTTTCTTCTTCTATACCTTGATTTAATAAAGTAGTAGCAGTAGGTACTGTTTCAGTACTAGCAGTAACTCTTGGTTCTTCTTCAATATCTATTGGAGAATAACCTTCTGTTGGTAATCTAACTTCTGCTGATAAATCTTTTTGAGAAAGTAAAGGTGTTCTTTCTTCAGTAGAAGAAGGTAATAACGGTTTACGATCTTCGCCTTCATATTGTTGTTGTGCTAAACGAAGTTTTAAATCCTCGGCGGCTTGTAATCTAGCCTTTTGTTGTGCCGATAGAGTTGACTTTGGTGGCATAATTTTAATTCTCCTAGTATGGGTGACACCTTTGGAGTGCCACCCGTAGGTTTAACTTAAAAGATAATCTCTTATCTCGTTTGCTGTTGGTATATCAGCTTCTGGTAAAGGATTTTTACCATGAAGTAATTCTGATCCACCATATCTTACACTAGTAAATGGTGCAACTCCAGGAGTTACTCCGATAAATTTAGAGGCTGCACGTTCTGTTTCACCTTGTAATAAATCGCCAGTAGCTTCTAATACTTTAGATACATTACGAACGGTAGGCCCTGATTCACCTATCATAGCATTAAACAACCATTCAGCAGAACTGTCTGAACGTGTTGGATATAATGGAACTACAAGATCTGCAAGACGCTCATACTGTCCCATAATACCAGACGAATATACTGCTCTCTGTATATAACCTTTAGTATCAAGATAAGGAGAAGGTTCTCCAAACTTTAATAGGTCTTTTAAATACTGAGAAGCACCGCCTAACGCTACCATCATAACAATCATAGCAAAAGTATCATATTTAACCTTAGCTGTACCTTTTCTTAACTGTCTATTCCAAAGCTTAGGAATTATATTAGCAGTAAATGTACTAATAAAACCATTAAATTGAGTAAACAATTGGTAATGAGGATCTTGCATCCATAAAGGTCTATTAGCTGCGCCTGGCAGCTGTACTCTTTCTTTTACAAAACGATATAATGCAAGGTCTACCATATAGTTTATTTGATCTTGAAGTTGTCCTGCTCTTTCTATTATGCTAGTTTCTTCTGGTGTAACACCTTTTCTAACTTCACCTCTTGCTATTTTTCTTAAAGCTTTTTCGCGAGGAGTAGGTGTCCTTAAGAAATCAAAGTCAGAAATATCTGCAGGACGATTAGAAGTAACATCAAATACTGCGTGTTGATATTCTTGTTCTAGATCTTCTGTTAATTCTAAAAATTTATTTACATCAAAACCAAGATCAACTAGTTGATTAAAGGCTCTCATCTCATAGTCATTCATATTCTCTATGTCTAAGCCTAAATCTTTAGTTACTTTAATTTTAAATCCTGCTGAATTTTTAGTTTCAATAGATTCTGTTTTTCTAGGAGCAGCTCTAAGAATATCAAAACTACTTCTAATAAAATCTATTCCAAATCCAGCAGCAATTCTTCTTTGTACTTGGGTAATAGTAATAATCCCTGTACCTCTAAAGAAAGCATCATGGACTCTTAAAAATCTTACATCACGCTCGCCTGTAGCTAATCTATCTACAACAGAGTTACTATCTGCAGTTTGATTAATTCTTTTTAGAATATCTTCTGATCGTTTAACTTCTGCTGAGATAGCATTATTAAAAGCTTGAGTGATTTGATTTGTTAATTGTCTTGTTGCATCGTTAAATTCTGCATCATCTTTAATATTAAAGTACACCATAGGTGTTTCTGGGAAAGAAGATAAAGCAGCTAAAGGTAAACCCACCATCAATGACCATGATGTTAAATACGAATTAATAGCTGCCCAACGAGGGCTATTAATTCTGTTAAAATTACCATGACTACTATCAATAGCGGATATTTTATAATACATATACCGATCAATTTCTTCATCAGAAAGTATTCCTTCTTTCTTTAGTCGATAATAAGTAGCATTTAATTTACGACCTCCATGACCAAAGAATCTTGTAACAGAAGCATACTTAGCTGCTTCTTTAGTTCTTCTTCTATTTGCTTGAAATAGATTATCGCTAGAGTATTTGTCAAAACCTTCTTTACTAGCGTAATCTTTCATTGAAGAATAGTAATTCCAAGGTTTATACATTCGTCCTTGTACTAAGGATTGATTAGTAACAACATTACCTTGACCTTCTCTAACAATGCTTTCATATAATTCAAGTCTTTGATTTGAAGTTAAATCAGTATTCTTTTCTAACCAAGCTAAAAATCCTGATTTATCTTTCTTTACTTTACTCCAATCAAAACCTTGATCTTTCCACCAACCATCTTTATCAAAGGCTAAATCGTCTTCTGAAAAGAAAGCATCAGTATTTCCTTCAAGACGTCTTGCTTCTTCAACAATTTTATGTTGTTCAATATATGAATTTTCAAATTGTTTGCTTGCTATATAAAGTATATTTTGAGCAGCCTCTTGATCTGTAGTAAGAATATTACCGTCAGTATCTGTTAAATCAAATAAACCATCTGTCGAACCTAATTTAACAACACTATTATAATAATTTTGAATCTCTGTAACAGTCGTTAACCCTAATTGTCTTAACCTTTCTTGTGCCGCAGCGCGTTCTCTTGGTGTTGAACGTGGATTTAAAAACTGTTTTGCAACAGGAAAAGCTCCTGATCTTCCAAGAACATGAAGATTCCATTTTTCAAATTGACCTGATTTAGCAAACTCTATTATTTGAGAACTTATATTTTTAACATTACTAAATTTAATTCGTTTAACATTAAATAATTTTGCAATGCTTTCTTGGTCTAAGTACTTTTCTAATTCTGACTCAATAAGATCTTGGTATTCTTTATGATTAGGCCCTGTATTATAACGACCTGTAGTATCTCCAAATGTAGTATGAAAATCTTCTAGAGCTACTGGGCTATCCATTAGCCTATGCATCTCAATTGCTTTTACTTCTGAAGCAAATACTAAACTAGTTAAACCATTTCCTATAGCCGAAATAAAATCAATAGGTGTTTCAACATCGCTAAACATATTCTTAATGCCTACTTTAGATTTTTTATATCTATCGTGAGCTGCTTTAGCTGATATTTGATACTCATCTGTTTTAATAACTTCTAAAGGAACTTCTTCATCTCTATCTACAATAGCATTAACTTCTTGACCATTAACTGTTGATGTATTTATTGTGTCTCTAATAGGAACATTAAGTGCTGAATCTTTAGCTTTCTTTTGTTCTATTAAAGTATAACGATTAGGATCATATTTATTCAAACCAGTTTTAAGAAATTTATTTTTACCTTGGTGATGCAAACTACCTGCTGCACTTAATGGCGCACCTACAGAACCCCCTGCTAAGCCAGCGTTAATTAGCCTATCAAAGATTTCTTCGGGAGTATATTCAGTTTCTGAAGCAATAGCAGCAGTTGCCATCATCAAAGCTTCTTGTGACATTTCAGTTCCAGCTTCTATACCAAAACCTGTTAATGCTCGTTTAGCTACTTCTTGAACACTAAAATTTCTTATCATTTCAGGACTCATTCGAATCCCTAAATCTTTAGAGTATTGAGCTATTTCACTTCTAGTTACTTTATCATAAATATTTTTTGCTTCTGTTCTAGTAATATTATCTTTCTTCATTAAGGCAGTAATAATTTTTTCTTCACCTTCTTTAGATAATACCTTTCCTGGAGCTATAAGTTTAGATAAACCAAAACGTTCTAATGAAGCAACTCCAACACCTGCTAATGAAGCCGCAATAAATTGAGGGGCTCCTTTTTCACCAGACATTTCATTCCAAGTTTGACCAGCAGAAATAATTGCAATAGGAGCTAATCTAACAGTTCCTGCTGCTACGCCTCCTACAACAGGACCCCCTACTGCTGTTCCTGCAAGACCTACTGGACCAGCCGCAACCATAGAACCAAATACTGCAAGCATTTGTGGAGCCATCATTACTGCATTATTAAGCATATACTCAAAACCAGTACGAACAGAATCAACATCTTTATAGTCTAAAGTAATTTCAGGAAGATCTTGCATTCTCATTCTTGATCTTGCAACACCAGCTTCACCAAAACTTTCTAAGCCTTTCCATCCAACTGTTTGTCCAAGAGCATCTGCAAATCCAAAGAGACCATCTTTGATTCCTTCAACACCAACATCCCAAGCTACCCCTGTAGATTGTAAGATGCCTTCTGCACGGTTATCTAAGCCTCGATCACTATGCCTAAACATAACTCCTGAATGTATTTCAGGATCATATTGAGTTTCATTAATAGCTTTTTCTTTAAAGTAAAGCCCATGACCATCAATATAATTATTTATTTCTTTTGAAATATCAGAATATGGTAACGCATCTTCACCAAATACGGCTGCTACCATATCTGCTTCACGCTTCATTCGAATTGCTTCAGGCGAAGCATTCTCATCTAAACGAACTATTCCTGAAGCATATAGCTCATTTGCTAGGTCATCGCCTTCAGGATTGGAGAGAGAGATTAACTCCCTCCCTCCTTCACTTCTGTCAATTCGACCTGTACTATTTACAGTATTAAAGTTACCTTCTTTAATTACTCTAGCAATAGCATCCGCTTGTTGAGTACCTCCTAAATCTCCTCGAATAAATTCAAGTTCGCCTTCATCATTACGAATTAATTTATCGGTTTCAAGCGCATCAAACCCTAATATTCTTTGACGATTCCCTTGACTATCAGTCGTAGTATCACCATCGATCAGTAAACGTTGTACGCCCTCTGAATCAATAAACGTTCTATCTGCCATAGGTTACTCCATACTATTCAAAAAGTTTTTTAGCTTCATTATGAGCTTCTTGGGATACTGCATCACTTCCAGGATTAAGATAAGATTCTACAAAGTAAGAAAAGTCAGTATGCTTATCATTCTTTCCCATCTTACCGTCAAAGTAATTATTCTTACCCCTTTGTTTCCATGCTATTTCAAATGCTTTCCAAGTACTAATATAATTTTTAGCATCCATAGCTGGATCACTAGGTTGATTACCTCTAATTGAAACTACTGCATTTTTAATTTGTTGATCTAACAAAGCAAATTTCTCACTATCAATAGGTCTAATTAATTCAGCGTCAATAGCTCCTCTTGATTTAAGAGGTAGAGATAATTGATTATAGATTACTTCAATACTCCTTGGCTCTGGATTATCACTATCTATCTTATGTAAAGCATATTCTTCCAAGAAACGAGTTTGTGCTTCAGTAATTTTATTTTTAATTTCTTTTTGTGCAGATGGATTTCTACCAAAAATTAAAATTTGATTTTCATACAAACGAGCAGCATCATCACCTAGTTGAACTATGTCTGAATCTAAAGTTATTTCATCATCTTTATATTTAGCCTTTAGTTGTTTAAGAGTAAGCTCTGCTCTGTCAAAGAAATGCTTAGATATTGTTTCTGAATCATGAAGATTAGGATCTGATTTATGTGTTTTTCCTTTCATTAAAGGATGACTAAATGGATAATATTGACTTCCATATTCAACTACATATTCACCGTCACCTACTTTAACTGTAGGTAACAAACCAAATTCTTCATGCCAAATATTATCTCCCATGCCAATAGCAGAATAGCCTGTTGTCTTTGGTTCTAGTACTGAAAGATCTCCTGTTTTTCTATATTCTTGTAGACTAGCTTCAGTATAATCTTCTAAGTTATCTTTATCAGTAATAAACTCTTGACGAGCAGCTACCTCTGCATCAACTCGCTTTAAATAATTTTTCATAGCATAACTAATCGAACCACCATGATCATATCCTAATGCACGAGAGCCAGCATACATCACTGCCATACAAGCAAGTTCAGGACCGCTAAATAGATCATTAAACATTTGAGTAAAGTAGCCTTTAACTTTAGTAGTCATATTATCGTCTGGAGTTAACTGAATAATATTTCCATTTTCATCAACACCAAGCCCATTAGCTTTAAGGATATCTAATTGTTCTGCTGTAAATTGATTTGTAGCAGGAGGATTACCTGTATCACTATTAGCATTTGCAGCATCAATAATATCTTTTATTTCAGAAACAACCTTATCTTCTTCTGGCTTAGGAGGAATTGCAGCATCTGGAACTAATTCTTCTGTTCCTGGAAGTAAAGGAAGCTGGCTTCTATCTTCATCAAGATAAGGCGAATCTGGAGCAGGCATTACAGGTCTATTACTAGGATCATTAAAAATAATTTCATCTTCTTGCCAACGGGGTAAAGCCCGTTTAATATTTTTATCAGGTCCAAAAATTGTATAATACCTTCCATTTTCATTATCTTGATATACGTCTTTTCCATTAGGTGTTTTACCAACTAAAATATCATTTTCTTGGTCTAATGAAGGTTTTCTGACTTTATTTTGTGCAGCCGTAATTACATTTGGAAGATCTAAAATAAACTCTAAAGGATCTCTTGTATAAACGCGACCTTCTTTATCAATATAATTACCAGATTCTTCATCATAATTATATACTGAACCTTTACGAATAATTCTGTCGTGAACTCCGTAATCCCCTTGATTTAATAAGCTTTCAATTCTAGCTGCTTCGTTTACCGCTGCCTTTTCTTTTTCTACTTCTAACTGCATTAGAGTTGGAGGAGTAACTGGAGGCGGCACAGCACCGCGAGTTACTGCTTGTGACTGGTCTTCGCTTAAGTAAATAGAGTCACCTTCTGGCCCAATAATATACTCACCCATATCATCAGCATAGACAGGATTTTCAAATAACATACCAACAAGACCATTTGCAGTTGCAACATTAGGTGTTTGAACCATTCCAGCTGCTTGAGCAGCAGCATTAGGTAACACTTGTCCTGATCCTGAACTACCTGTAGGTAGAGGAGGAGCTTGAGTAGTAGGTACAGTTGATTGTGCTTCTGCACTACCTATTAACCAACTAAACGGATTCCAAGAGCTAGAAGCTACTTGTTGTTCTTGAGCTGCAGCTAAAATTCTTCTAACTTCTTCTGGATCATCTGTTCCTGCAGCTTGAATCGCTAAATTAATTTGCTCTGGAGTATAAGGCATTTGTCCTTGTTCAAAGCCAACAATAGCAGGAATAAGGTCTGCCCCTCTTTCAGCTAAATTTATTTTTTCATTAGGAGCAATTCCTGTTTGCTGAGATAAATAATCTATATAATTACTTGTAGGATTATTATCTGAAGGTGGCGCATATCTATTTGCAAAGCCTTCTAATGTATTTATATTATACTTATTACCATAAGTTTGAAGTAATCTTTGTATAGCTCTAAGCCCTTCTTCGTCAGAGTTAAATACAGCATAACCATCATTAGCACCGCTTTCTCCAATAAAATTAGCTCCTGGTCTAATATTTCCTGGATTCCTTTGGCGTAATCCAAGAGGTAAAATTACTTCTCCTGCCTGAGCATAGATAGGACCTCCATCAGCCTCATAGCTAGGAATAGTTCCTCCCTGTGATCTTTGAACCTCACGACCAGCCTCATTCATAGCTTCAATTTGAGGTTCAAACATACGTACTGCTTCAGCATTAACTACATACTCTCCAGGAGTTAGCCATGCAGGAACTGTATCAGTACCTTTAGGATCTCCAGGATGATCATACATAGGAATATCCATCATAGAAGGAATAGTATTATCCTCAAAGAACTCTACGGAAGTTGAATTACCGTAGCGATCCTTCTGCATAAAACTTTTTATTTTCATGTTATTCTCCTATGAAGATACTTCAAATTCTTCTGTAATCTTACCACCATTTCTTTTATATTTAATC
>Ga0099848_1001340_pt1 | contig 11490 bp, 21 predicted proteins | sample CB_VirMetaG_3_FD_78179 | JGI IMG/M metagenome (GOLD analysis project Ga0099848, IMG submission 78179) | Freshwater to marine saline gradient viral communities from Chesapeake Bay - CB_1508_1S Viral MetaG | ecosystem: Environmental > Aquatic > Marine > Coastal | place: USA: Chesapeake Bay... | reverse complement strand
GCAGGATTTGTGATGCAGATGATGTTTGGTCGTGTTGGTTGTATTGATGTACACAACTCAAGACGCTTCCGCAAGGTGACACCAAAGGATCTGCAGTTCTCACCAACTGCGAAGTTCACTACACGTTTGCAGAAGATCGACAACTATATCGACATTTGCAAGGGACATCGGAGTACGTCAAAGCTGTGGGATCAATGGTGTGATCTCATTGCAGACAAGCATTGCAATCACTTCAGCAGTGGTTGGGATGTGTCCAAGTATCATTTAGAAGCACTAGTCGGAGTGACAATCTAATTCCCTCCCGTCCTGAGTAAGACGTTAAACTGCTCATGGAAGTTAACGGCGTTAACCGCCAAGGAGAAATACAATGAAAGCAGTATTGATAGACCCATACGCACAAAGCATTACAGACGTTGATGTTGGAGACTGGAGAGACATATCCACGCATCTACAGTGCAGCATCTTTTGCAGTGGTGGCTACACCGAAGATGGTGATGCGATTTATGTCAACGATTCAGGATTGTATGAGGAGCATATGTTTGTTGATATGCCTGATCTAATCCCGTATCCATATCCCCTAGCGGGTCGTGTGTTGATCATGGGCATTAATCGTGCTAGTGGTGAGTCAACTGACGCGACACTGAGTGCTGATGACGTGTTAGATATTGATCATATGTTTAGAGATCGTGGATACATGGCACGTAAATACGGATGAGATGGGAGACATGGGAAGTTAAACAAGTCGTCACTCTCTGGAAACAAGGAGCGTCTTCAGGAGAGATTGGCGGCTTGATTGGTAGAACAGGGGCGCAAGTGCGCTCCTTTGTTAAAAACAATCGAGACAGGTATGGGCTTGAACCAAAAACTGATGACAGCATTGCGGCACCAAACTATGACCCTGACTATTATTATCTGCCTAAGTATCATTGGCTTATAAGAAAAAGTTGGAGTGATATGTGAAGTCTTTCTACTGGATGTTGATTGGTTATGGTATATTGATTGGGCTTGCATTGCTAAACAGGAGTATGTATGCGGTGTCTCAGTTGTAACACAATCCTCAGTAGTTTTGAAGCCACAAGAAAATACATTGATTCACAAGAGTTTGTTGATTTATGTAACTATTGTTTCAAAGAGATTGGGGATACTTTAGTGGTAGATGAACGATTTGATCTGATGGAAGAAGCAGATGAAATCTCAGATGTAGATGATTATGATGAGGATTGTTAATGGCAGCATATAAAGGATCACGGCATCACTTTTCTAAAGTGACAGAGGAAGATGTTGAGTTGATCATTGAGTTGGATCAAGAGCGGAGACGTGTCAAGGAATTACTTGAGACGCTCTCACAACAGAGCATCGCATCGAAGTTTGGTATATCCAAGCAACGTGTGTGGGAAATTTGCAATGCAAGAGATGGTGCATGGGGGCATGTATGATGAAAAGATATTATGGTGTTGACTACTGGATAGACGCAGACGACAACGAGTATGAGTTCTATGTCACATGGGAGTGGCGTTGTGAACGAGACATTGATGTGGATGAATGGGTGTTTGTGGATGCAGAATTGGTGTTGGCTGAGCTGTCTGATTTGGAGATGGCAACAGCGATGGATGTTCTGAGGCAAAGCCCGCCAGCGTTTATGGAGGAATGCGAATGAGCTTTGAATAGTGGTGGTATGAACATTATGGGCTTCACTACCCTATTTGTATAATATATTACCCTTATAAGTACCTATATCTGCATATAAGTGCATATAAGGTGCATGATGAGGCGCATTAAAGTATAAGGAGAGGACGTGAAAGAGTACAAAAATGCAGATGTTAAATACAACAATGGCAATGGTGCGTTGCTATGCAACAGATGTAGCGTTATTATTTCCTACGGCTTTGAGCATGTAGACGACTACCACTTCTGCAAAGAATGTTTCCCGCATTGGAAAGAGTGGACAGCATGGCTAACATTAAAAACAACAGACTTTTAGACACTATGATTACTGAGGACAAAATCATTGTCGTCGGTATGTATCCTCATATTAATGGACACACCTATCAATACGACCTAGAGATCGACAGAGACGGAGGAGACACTCGTCTAACTTATGTTTCTCTCTGGGACTACCCAAAAATCCCAGTGACTAGTCGGGAGATCCTCAAGACACTAGCGCATGCCGCAGAGCATATGCGGAGTGTATGGATTGAGGACGGGACAATCTTCGGCACAGAAGCCGCTGATTGGACTTACAAGATCACTTACTAAGGGAGCACACAACATGAACACGAAAGAATATATGACAACTGCGCAAGGAGGAAGAAACAAATGAGTGGTGACCACAACAAGTACCATAACTTACAAGACTTACTTGACTCGGATGAGTTTGAATATGCACTGGGTACAATCGCTGACTACGCCATATCGAAGGACCTATTGAGGGCACGTGACCGTATGGCTGATGACTATGAGCGAGCGGTGGCAGGGATGGTGACAAACGTCTTTGTGATGGGTGATGCTAAGAAAGATGCAAAGAAGTTGAAGAAGTACATCAAAGCCTATGATTTAATTCTTGATATGTACACTGTGAACCATACTTTTTATGACTTCAATACCGATGAGTAATATTTTTACAGATCGCTTGACTTCAAATGATCTGACTGGTATAATAGTTCTATATAGACACTAAGAACTACTATGAATTATTATTATTCTTAGTACATAGATACTCTATAGAGGAGACTTGTTATGAATAATGATCTTAACATTGAAGATGAAGACTTCAGAGTTGCAATGAAAGAGTTCAATGATCACTGCATTGTTTCTGATTGTGTTGAATTAATTTATAGGAATGGATTGTTGAGTGTGTTGCGGTCTCTTTCAGAATATTGTTCTGACCCAAAAGCTTCCTACGCACTCGCAACATTAGCAAAAGTATACAAGGAGAATGAACTTGCCATTTGTAAAGACGCACCAACCATGCAATGACTGTGGGTCGAGTGATGGTCTGTCTATCAATGACGATGGATGGACTCATTGCTTTGTCTGTGAGGCACGTAGAGGCTCTCAGAGCGACGTTAACGCCGTTAACCATAGGAGTGTACCAGTGGAAGCAATACAGCAGGTCACAGACGAGTTTTCTAATGTGGTCTACAAGACAATCATTGAGCGTGGTATCGGCAGTGACACCGCCAAAGCATACAAGTGTTACAAGAATGGAGATGACTTCCACTTTGGATACACTGACGACAAGGGTAACGTGGTTGCAGCGAAGCACCGTGATTCACAGAAGAAGTTCTCAATCTCTGGTGACTGGAAGCAAGCACAACTCTACGGTCAACATCTCTTTGGACGTGGTGGTAAGTATGTCACCGTGGTCGAGGGTGAGTTCGATGCGATGGCGGCATACCAGATGCTGGGTTCTAAGTGGCCGGTGGTATCCATCCGCAACGGTGCAGCCTCAGCGGTCAAGGATATTCAGAAGCAGTATGAATGGTTGGATTCTTTTGACAGCATCGTGATCTGCTTTGATGCAGATGAGCCGGGTCAACGTGCGGCACAGCAGGTTGCTGAGTTGTTTGGTTCCAAGGCTCAGGTGTTCAAGCACCGTGATGGGTTCAAGGATGCCTCTGATTATCTACAGTCACGCAAGAACAAGGAGTTCTCTGATCAGTGGTGGGCGGCTGAGGTGCATGTCCCTGATGGAATCATCGTCGGTAGTAGTCTGTACGATGATGTGATGAAGCCGCTTGCACCAAGTGACTGTGAGTATCCGTTTATGGGTGTAAACAAGTTGACTTATGGTATCCGTAAGGGTGAACTGGTGACGATCACTGCAGGATCTGGACTGGGTAAGTCTCAGTTCGTGCGTGAGATTGTCTGGCATATACTGAACAAGACAGAGGACAACCTTGGTCTCATGTTCTTGGAGGAGTCAGTGCGTAAGACAGCGTTGTCTCTGATGTCATTGGCGGCGAACACACCACTGCACCTACCGGATAACAATGCAACAGAACAGGAGAAGAAGGATGCGTTTGAGCGCACATTGGCGACAGATCGTATTTATTTATTTGATCACTTCGGTAGCACCAGCGTTGATAACATTATCAATCGTGTACGATATCTTGCACGAGGGCTTGGCTGTGGCTACATATTTCTTGACCATATCAGTATTGTTGTTTCTGCTCAAGCCAGTGGAGACGAACGAAAAGCAATAGACGAGATCATGACCAAGCTAAGGATGCTGGTACAGGAGACAGGGATAGCATTGATCGTGGTGTCACACTTGAAGAGACCAGAGAGTAAGGGACATGAGGAAGGAGCAGCTACGTCATTGGCTCAGTTGCGTGGTAGTGGGTCTATCGCTCAGCTATCTGATATGGTTCTTGGCTTAGAACGTAACGGTCAGGCTGATGATTTAACAGAGCGTAACACCACCCGTGTGCGTGTGCTGAAGAACCGATTCAGCGGTACCACTGGACCTGCGTGTTCACTGCTGTATAATCACACCACTGGTCGCATGACTGAGGTGAAAGATGAGGACTTGTAATGAAGGTATTGGTACTCGACATTGAGACCAACCTCACACACGATACGATCTGGTGTTGTGTTGCGAATGGTGATGTGTACACAGATGCGAATGGGTTACAACAACTCATCAACTCACATGACATCATCGTCGGGCACAACATCATAGGCTTTGACGGCCCGATCTTATCCAAGGTATGGGGTATCAAGATTCCGATCAGTAAGGTTCGGGATACGCTGGTGATGTCGAGACTACTGAACCCACAACTGGAGGGTGGTCATAGTCTACGTGCGTGGGGTGAACGGATCGGTGAGTACAAGGATGACTTCACTGACTTTGATGGTGGTCTCAGTGATGAGATGGTGACGTATTGTAAACAAGATGTGACGGTGACAGCAGAGTTGTACCGTAGACTTGACAGGGATCTGAAAGACTTCGGGAGATCTGTTGAGCTAGAGCATCAGGTTGCAGTGTTGATGAAGAGGCAAGAGAACAATGGATTTAAACTCAACGTACCGGAAGCTGTGTCTTTGCTGGCTCAGCTTAAGGATCGAATGTCTGTTATTACTGACGAGATGCAAGCTATCTTCCCTCCGATTGTTGAAGAGAGGTGGTCTGAAAAGACAGGCAAGCAACTCAAAGACAAAGTGACTGTGTTCAATGTGGGGAGTCGTCAACAGATTGCTGAACGTCTTCATTCTCTTGGTGCAAAGTTCACGAAGAAGACTGAGAAGGGATCAATCATCGTTGATGAATCTGTGCTGGCAGGGATTGATTTGCCAGAGGCACAGGTGATTGCTGAGTACCTGATGTTGCAGAAACGTGTCGGTCTCATCGACTCATGGTTAGAGCATGTTGATATCAATACGTTCCGTGTACATGGTAGGGTCATCACCAACGGTGCGGTGACAGGACGTATGACGCACAGTAATCCCAACATGGGACAGATACCAAGTGTCAGTAGTATCTATGGCGCAGAGTGCCGGAAGCTATGGACTGTTGATGCAGGGAATGTTCTTGTTGGTTGTGACTTGTCAGGTATTGAGCTACGCTGTCTTGCACACTACATGCAGGACGATGAATGGACGAAGGAGTTATTAGATGGTGATATCCACACGAAGAACCAAAAAGCTGCAGGGCTTGAAACGAGGGCGCAAGCTAAGACCTTTATCTATGCTACGCTGTACGGTGCCGGGCCTGCGAAGATTGGATCAATCGTTGGTGGTGGAGCAGCCGCTGGGTCGAGACTCCTCCAATCTTTTTATAGCAATACCCCTCGCTTGGCAGCGCTTATGCAAAAAGTTCAACGGCTTGCAGAGAAAGGGTATGTGCCGGGCTTGGATGGTCGCAAAATACAAGTACGTTCTCAGCACTCAGCACTTAACTCTTTGCTCCAAGGTTGCGGCGCTATTATCGCCAAGCAATGGTGTGTTGAAATGCACAGGCGATTCCGTCAGCAAGGCATTGACGTACAACAAGTTGCGTTTGTACATGACGAAATACAAGTTGAAACAAAGGAGGTTAATGGTCAGAGAGTTGCAGAAATCATGGTTGAATCAGCCAAACAAGCAGGGATTACATTGGGCTTCCGTTGCCCAGTAGATGCCGAAGCTAAGATTGGTTACAATTGGTTTGACACACATTAAAATTTGTGATATAATATAGTTACTTCCTGAGGAGGAAAAAAGTAATGACTGCAATCTTTAAACTTGATAACGTAGAATTGATGTGGCCTTTCCTGTACGAGCGTAACAAGCTCAGCGGTAAGTACCAAGTTGATGTCGTCAATCTATCACCTGAACAGGTAGAGATGATTGAGAAGACTGGTACCCCTGTACGCCAGAAGGAAGGCAAGGGATTCTACATCACCTGCAAATCATCACAGTACGAGATCCGTCCATATGACAAAGACGGTAATGAACTGAAAGATGTTGTTGTAGGGAATGGAACCAAAGCAACCATCATGGCGAAGCCTTATTCATGGAAGTCTCCGACAGGACAATCTGGTGTCAGCATTGGCATTGCTAAGCTGATCATCACAGACCTGAACGAGTACGTTCGTGAACCTGAAGAGGTTGAAGAGACGCTGTGACTGCTTTAATTGACGGCGACATCCTGTGCTACCGCATCGGGTTTGCTTGTAACGAGGAGACGGAACATGTTGCTATCACTACGATGGCAAACTTCATGGAAGACTTAGTGATGTTCCAACTGAACTGTACGGAGTGGGAAACATTCTTGACAGGGAAGACCAACTTCCGTAACGAGTACGCCGTCACTGCACCTTACAAAGGTAATCGCTCTGGGGATAAACCTGTACATCATGGTCTCCTGCGTGAATACCTTTGCCTTGGGTGGAACGGTACAGTCAGTGATGGCATCGAGGCTGATGACGCAATTGCTACACGAGCAACTGAGTTATACCCCGATGCTGTCATTGTCTCTCTTGATAAAGACTTTGATCAAGTGACGGGTTGGCATTACAACTTCGTCAAAGCAGAGAAGTACTACATCACCAAGGAGGAGGGGTTGCTTAACTTCTACTGTCAGTTCTTAACTGGTGACCGTATCGACAACATCATCGGTGTGAGAGGTATCGGACCTGTGAAAGCTCGCAAGTTACTGGAAGGGAAGACAGAGGCAGAGATGTTTGCGATCTGTGCTGAGAAGTTAGGGTCTGTTGAACGTGCAACTGAGAATGGAATCTTATTGCACCTTCAGCGGTATCCCGGTCAACTATGGGAGCCACCACATGAAGACTCAATCCGCCAAAGCAAAGGGCAGGAAACTACAACAATGGACGAGGGACCTGATCCTTCAAACTTACCCAACACTGGAGCCTGATGATGTTAGATCTACCTCTATGGGTGCAAGTGGCAGTGACGTTCAGCTTAGTCCTCTCGCTCGTAAGTGCTTCGACTACGATGTCGAATGTAAGAACCTTGCGAGAGTTGGAGTCTATCGTTTTGTTGACCAGTGCAACGCTAGAACAGATGCACAACCACTTGTCATCGTTAAAGAAAACCGTCGAAGACCTCTCGCCGTCCTCGACGCAGAACACTTCTTCGACTTACTGAGGTTAACGGCGTTAACCACTGGAGCAGATAATGAAACACATGGTCATACCAGACACGCAAGTGAAACCGGGACATCCGATTGATCATCTTACGTGGGCTGGAAAATATGCTGTTGAAAAGAAACCTGATGTCATCGTACATATCGGTGACCACTGGGATATGCCTAGCCTTTCTACCTATGATGTCGGTAAGAAATCATTTGAAGGTAGACGATATATTAATGATATCAACGCTGGCGTTGAAGCAATGCAAACATTTCTTGATCCTATTCGTAAAGAGCAAGAGCGTCTGCGGCGCAACAAGAAAGAGCAGTGGAACCCACGCTTGATCTTCACACTAGGGAATCATGAGAACAGGATTGCACGAGCGATTGAAGCAGACCCTAAGCTAGAAGGGTTAATGTCGTTTGATGACCTGTACTTGACTGAGATGGGATGGGAGGTGTATAGTTTCTTACAGCCTGTAGTAGTCGATGGTGTCTGTTACTCTCATTACTTTGTGAGTGGCGTTATGGGACGGCCAGTGTCATCATCCAATGCACTCCTCGCAAAGCAGCACATGAGTTGTGTGATGGGTCACGTACAAGATAGACAGATTAGTTTCGCTAAACGTGCTGATGGTAGTCGTATCACTGGGCTCTTTTCAGGTATCTTTTATCAACATGATGAAGATTACTTAACACCACAGACTAATGGATCATGGTCCGGTATTTGGATGCTACATGAAGTAACAAATGGTTCGTTCGATGAGATGCCTGTGTCACTTACTTACTTGAGGAAACGTTATGAATGATGCAATCCTAAGCCTAATTGGTGGCGTGATCGGTAACCTGATGAACAAAGGTATCCTAGACATTGAGGAGGTACGTAACCTGTACTTCGGATTCGGCGAAGACTTAGGCATGACCCGTGAAGAAGCAGTGCAAGCATTCGGTGAAGTAGTACAGGAACTCAACGATGACCGATGAACATGCAAACCAGTACCAAGTTGGGGGCTCTCACTATGTTGAGAAGTCTATCCAACCGTGGCAAGCGATGGAGTCTTGGATGACTGAAGACCAGTTCAGAGGATTCTTAATTGGTAATGTTATCAAGTACATCTCCCGCTTTCAAGACAAGGGGGGTAAGTATGACCTTGAGAAGTGTAAACATTACCTTGACAAATTGATAGAAGTGTGGTAATATATTATGTTCACGCTTGAAGATCTAAAAGAAAATCTAAAGCGGTTGGATGAGGTGACGCTTCTGGAACTCCTAGAACTCACCTCTGAAGATATCGTTGAACGCTGTGCGGATCTCATTGAAGACCGCTTTAACACACTGGAGATTGAATTTGATGAACACACATCATGGGATAACGATTGAATATGAAAGAGACAATCGCCTTAGTGACCAAGCAATTACACTCATGGAAGATTACTACATGCTTGAGCATGAGCAGTCTCCTCAAGAAGCTTTCGCTCGTGCCGCAGTCGCTTACTGCAATGGGGACCTCGACTTTGCTCAGCGCATTTACGACTATGCTAGTAAAGGTTGGTTCATGTATGCGTCGCCTGTCTTGTCGAACGCCCCTGAACCCAACAGAACTAACCGTGGTCTGCCTATTAGTTGTTTCCTTACTTACGTGGGTGACAATCTTAATTCTCTTGTTGAGCATAATGCTGAAGTAGCATGGCTCAGCGTCAAAGGCGGAGGTGTGGGCGGTCACTGGTCAGACGTGCGAGGCGTATCAGACATCGCTCCAGGGCCTATCCCCTTCATGAAAGTCGTAGACAGTCAGATGACTGCTTACAAACAAGGGAAGACACGGAAGGGTAGCTATGCTGCATACCTTGATGTCTCTCATCCTGACATCGAAGAGTTTATTAACTTCAAGGTACCGACTGGTGGTGACATCAATCGTAAATGTTTTAACCTGTTCAATGCTGTGAACATCACAGATGAATTTATGGAGGCAGTAATCAATGACTCAGAATGGACTCTCAAAGATCCAAATGGAGGAGTTACAAGAGATACACTCAAAGCTCGTGTCTTGTGGCAACGAATCCTTGAAGCTCGCTTTAGAACTGGTAGCCCTTACCTTAACTTTATCGACACTGCGAACAGAGGATTACCAGAAGCTCAAAAGCAACTTGGTCTACGCATTATGGGAAGCAACCTCTGTAACGAAATCCATCTCGCAACAAGTGAAGAACGTACAGCAGTGTGTTGCCTCTCCTCCGTCAACCTTGCAAAGTACGATGAGTGGAGCGCATCAGGAATGGTCCAAGACCTTGTTAGATTCTTGGACAACGTACTGCAATACTTTATCGACAATGCACCCGATCAGCTTAACAAAGCCGTCTACTCCGCCTACCGAGAGCGTTCCATCGGTCTGGGAGCAATGGGTTTCCATGATTACCTTCAAGGGAAAGGAGTAGCATGGGAGTCTTGGGAAGCAGCGAGCGAGAACTACAAGCTGTTCAAGTTCATCAAGAAACAAGCAGATGAAGCAACATACTCATTGGCTGTGGAACGTGGCGAATGCCCTGATGGAAAAGGTACTGGCGTTAGAAATATGCATCTGTTGGCTATCGCTCCTAATGCCAATAGTTCTATTATCTGTGGGTGTAGCTCTTCTATTGAACCCCGTCTATCAAACTGTTATACTCATCGGACTCGTGCTGGTAGTCACACGGTACGTAACCCGTATCTTGAAGAGGTCTTAACAAAGCATGGCAAGAATAACGAAGCCACTTGGCGGACGGTACTTAGTAATGAGGGTTCAGTACAGCATCTTGCCTTCTTATCGGACCACGAGAAAGATGTATTCAAGACTGCTTTTGAACTGGACCAGACGTGGGTTGTTGAACATGCAGCAAAGCGTCAAGAGTTTATTTGCCAAGGTCAGTCGGTGAACCTGTTCTTTGCATCAGGAATTGACAAGGCACTGGTCAACCGAGTTCACTTGAAGGCTTGGAAGGAAGGACTGAAGGGTCTCTACTACCTCCGTACAACCGCTGGTGTTGTTGCTGAGAAAGTTGGTACTTCAGTAGAACGTAATGCATTGAAAGACTTTACAGATGATGATGTCTGTGTCTCTTGTCAGGGGTAATGAAATGGTAATTAACGGATACAAATGTGATGATAAAGGAAGTCGTATTGATCGCTTTCATTTAGAGCAGGCCATCATGGAGGCATGGCAAACCTCAACAGATATCAAGATGGTGTATCAAAGCTTGGACGGGATGAGTGACGATCAAGTGATGGGAGCTGTTGATGGGCTACACATCTTCGCTGAGATGCGCTTTGAAAGCCTGTGGGAGACGTTTGAATCTCTGCTGCACAACATGCGTGTTGATAAGAGTGGCATTCATGAGCCTACAGCGGGGATCGAATAGTGGCACGAGCTAAGAAGACTGATGTAGCGTGGAAGCCAGAGCCTGTCGTCAAAGGTACCAGCATCGGTAACGGTGCTAGGAAGATGGCATCCATGAACAAACACAAGAAGCGTAGCTTCAAAGAATACAGAGGACAGGGCAGGTGAATTTACTAAAACGGTTAGAACTGGTCAAAGACATAGACCCGTATAACAAACAACTACTCAATGACTGCTATGCATATATTTATCAATTAGAAGATCAAGTCGATAGACTGAGCAAACAACTGGAGGACTACTATGAGCTTGCTGGAACAGAGCAAAAGCTATAAGCCATTCACCTACGAGTGGGCGGTGACCTACGCTAGAGAGCACGAGCGTATTCATTGGATTGAAGATGAGTTAGAGCTACAGACTGATGTGTCACATTGGAAGAGTGGTAAACTAACACAAGCAGAGAAGAATCATATTACTCAGATCTTACGCTTGTTCACGCAGACGGATGTTGCTGTAGGTACGAACTACCTTGAGTACTACATC
>Ga0099848_1001339_pt1 | contig 11491 bp, 14 predicted proteins | sample CB_VirMetaG_3_FD_78179 | JGI IMG/M metagenome (GOLD analysis project Ga0099848, IMG submission 78179) | Freshwater to marine saline gradient viral communities from Chesapeake Bay - CB_1508_1S Viral MetaG | ecosystem: Environmental > Aquatic > Marine > Coastal | place: USA: Chesapeake Bay... | reverse complement strand
TGAACAACTCCGTTATCTCCATAAGACTGCTGTCCGTACCAGTAGTACATTTCGCACTCTTCTTTCCATTGGAGGAAGTGTTGCCATTCTTCATAATCCATCCAAAAACGTGAAGTTTGACCGCCTTTCACAGGAAGATCGAACTCAACTACATAGTCTTTGGCATTACCAGAAAACTGATAAGACTTACGAATAGTGGTAAGTTTGTGGCGTACTCTTGCAGGTGCTTGCCAGTTTGAGGCATTTCCACGAGAAAAGTCAACACCAACAGGTGCATACATTTGTGCAAACAATGCACCAGCATCAAGGTCTGCTGATGGCATTACTGCATTTGGTGCAACAAGTTGCATCGTATAATCCCAATTGCTTCCATTCGGAGTGGGTTCAGACATAATACGTGCCTGTACACCTGATTGGGATACAAGGATATAATCTTTAATAAACCATTTGTCAGGAAACGTAAGAACAAAAGGTTGTCCATTTGCGCCCGCAGGACCGCCCGCATCTGCTGCAAGTGGTCGTGTTTTACGAAAATGATAGTTTACATCATATTCGTATTCAAGTCGTTCAATACTTTTTGTATTGCCAAGTCCTTCTGTCAAGAATGTCAGAGGAAACTTTTTATCTTCGCGTCCACCAAGATGGGTAATCATTGGTGAAATTTTTTCTGGACTAGTCAACAACGCATTTGACAGATTATTGCTATCTGTCATCTGATCGTCATTGTAGTACGTCTTTTTTACTTTCATATCACATTATGGGTTTTAAGGGTTAAATTCTAAACTCAAGATCGTCAACAGATGCCTGTGTAGGTGACTTGACTGTCTTAGTTGTTTTATTTTGAGATTTAGATCGTTTTAGTCGTTCTTTAATGCTTCGTACTTCAGATGTTTTGGTTCTGTTATCAATGATATTGGAAAATGAATCCAACCCATGATACAGAATTAAATCAAGAGTCAGTTGATCCTCAAGAGTTAGATTGTTTGCAATCTCATCTCGTTTGGAATAACCTGTTCTCGCATCTGGTGTAATGAAGTCAATGAACTTTGACTTATCTTTTTTGGGAAGTGGAATGTTATTCAAAGAATCAGATTTCTGAATAGTCTCTGAAATTGTATTCCACACCTCTTGAGCTTGTTGCTGCATTTGCTGATAATTATACCGCTGTTGCTCTAGTAATTGTTGTCTTTGATATTCTTGTATATTACCTAATTCTCCAAGAGCATCTTTTGCTTCATCAAATAACATTCCATTATCTTCATACATTTCAAGATTTCTATTAATTCTTTCATCTTGAAACCCTTTCATACGAAGAGAATTTCGAATAATATTTTTCTGCAAATCAGCATCTTCTTCCTTTAATTCAATTTTAGTGTAATCTACTTCAGGAAAAAATACTTGTTTAAATTGTTCAGGATCACCACCCATTGCCTCAAACTCAAGAAGTTGTCTTGTCATTGGGTGCTTTTCCAAATAGTCAGATAATTGCTGTTCTGCTCGTTTGGCCGCAATTCTTTCTGCTAACTCTGCAATACCGTCTTCGGTATCATCAATACCTTGAAGTTCTTCTTCATCAAACTCAAGACCTGTACGTCTAATAATATCATCAATTAAACGTAGTTCAATTTCTTCTTCGGGTTCTTCCGTTTCTTCTTCAACAGGTTCTTCTATTACTTCTTCTTCCTGTTCTTCTTCTTGCTTTGTTTCAACTTCATCTATATCCGTAGGAGTTACTTCCTCGTCTGAAGTATCATTATCAAAGTCAAAATCTAATTCTAAATCGTCTAATGCTAATGTATTTTTGTTTTCTTCCATAATTTGAAATTATAAGTTAAAGTATCGAATGTCAAGGAAAAATTTATAAATCTGTAAACTTTTATTATATAGAACTTCAAACAGATCTATTTTTATCTCTCGCTTGTTTACGCTTAATCTCCAAGTCAATACGCTCTAATGTTTCTTTCACACGATTATTGCGTTCTTCTTCCTGAAGTTCTTTTTCTTTTAGTCTATTTTGACTATCAGAAATACTTTCTTTTGACGTAACATCCAATTCTTTTGCACCCATCATAGCATCAGCCTGTATCATAGACTGCTCCAATCTTGTTTCATTGTCACGCATATTGAGCATATCTTTCATATCCATTTCACGATTCTTAGCATCAATCTGTGCTTGAAGAATCTCTCGATCTGCTTCTTTTTGCGCTTGTTCTAATTGCTGACGGGCATCTTCTGCAGCTTTAATCTTATGCTTGAGTGTAGAGAAGTTATTTGTTTCAAGCATTTCAGCAATAATAGATGCAGGAGTACCATTTTGAATCATAGATTGACCAAGTTGTTTTATATACTCCAGATTCTCTGCATCCTTTCTACTGTCTGTAACAAACACACCATATTCTGCTTCTTGATGAGTAGTTGGGTCAACATCCAAAAACTCTCTTGTGCCATCTGGCATAACATACATTGTCTTCTTCCCATCAATCCAAGCATCTTTTGAATAATCAAGAAGTGCTTGTAAATCACGATTCTCAAAGTCTGAATACTTACGGAAGTAATCTTCTGTTATATAAGAACTCTGTATAATGCTTTGTTGAGTAACACCTTTCCCTGCATACTGGTCAACATTCCCCTGCCGCTGTCTTGTAATACCTGATGCTTGTTCCCACTCAAGACGAATACTTTCAAGTAAGCTAATATAATTGGCAATAGTACGGATAGACAAATCCATTACCGCTTGGTGTTGTGGGTTCAATGACATTCCCTCTTTATTGTAATCTACCCACGCAATACCAGTGGCGTCTACAAAGTACATAAACTTATCAATGTCCCATCCTTTTGGAATCGCATTAATATCAAACTGTCCAATAATATCTTTACTCTTTGCAATAGATAATTCAAGACGATACTTGTAAATATCATAGTTTAATTGATAGGGAATACCCATTGCAACCAGAGATATGTTCTCTGAGTTGATATCACTATACGCACGTCCATTAATTGGTAGTTTGCATTTTGATGGATTATCAATCGATCCACGTTGATTCTCAAGTGGCCCAACTCGTACATAAAATCTTCCATCAATTCGATGACCTTGCCAAACTTCGTTAACCCAATGCCATTCAATCGCTTCTCCTTCTTGCGCTTTGTATTTTTCATCGACAATGCGTTCTTGGATTTCATCAAACTCATCCATGTAATTAACAAAACCAATCTTCTTTCGTGATTTCCAATATACCTCCATCACTTCAATAAGACGCTCACGATCCCCATCCCAATCCCAGTCATCTGTATAATCCAGACTGTATGTAAGAAAATCCTCCCGGTTATATTCAGGATTTTCTAAATGCTCAATTTCTTTTTGGGAAAGTTCCTGCCAATAAGCATCAATAACATTGGAAGGGTGCATCAATCTTCGTACAACGACCCAATCACCATCTTCAATGAAATCTAAATCCGGCGCTTTATCATAATCTACATCAAGGGGATTAAGAACTGTGTATTCAGGCTCATTACTATTTACACCCCGATAAGAACACACATATCCTGATACAAGAAAATGAAAGAACCCTTTTTGGAAATGTCTGTGTGTTTCACAATACTGCTGAATGTAATCGAGTGCTTTCTGCCCCAGTATAGCTCTTGAATCCACATAGTTTTTATCAAACAATTGGACTGCATCTTGAATAGACTGCATTGGCGGCATTTCTTCCCCTTCTTCCAATCCAAGCATTTGCTGTGCTTGTGTAGATATATTCTGAACAACAAGTTGGGTAATCTGATCTGCCTTAATCTCTTCTTTCAGGCTTACCGCATCATCATTTCGAACAATAACACTATGATTGACAGGACGCCTTGCTTTTTCTCCAAGCAAGACATCCACAAGAGGTTTGATAATGTTAAATCGTCTGATATCTGCAGGGACATTCTTTACTGACTTACCATACGGTTTTAGCACATGATTATAATCTTCATAATTAATGTGACCGTTATAGTAGTCGTACAGTTTTTTCAACCAAAACCGCTCTCCTGTTTTCTTTGAAAAGCTGGTTAGTTCAATATAAGCATCAATGGTTTCTTTAGCCCATTCATCGTTTTTCTTAGAAGCAGGGACTGTCTGCTTCGGAATATTAGTTATTATAGATTTATCTACAGCCATATTATTTATCGTGTGACGTACATTCTATCGAAGAACTCGTCATTATATATTGATTCAGTTGTTGGCGCAACGTGCCTATTATATAATTCTTTATTATGATACATACCTACCATTAATGCTTTTACCCTGTCGAAGTTACCTTTTTTGTTATACTTAATCAACTCTTTTAATAATGCAATATCATAAATAGTATGCAATACTTTCTTTTCATTACCAAATTCGTCAATTTCAATCACAGTATTTAGCCAATCCCTAATATAAATCTCTCCCTGATCTATTCTTTGGGCAGTCATATGCATACCATAATTTCGTTTTACATTTCTGGAATGTAATTCTTTTTTATATAACATTTGAAACTCTTCTTCCAGTCTATGTAATTTCTTAAATCTTTTTGCATACCCAATCACATCACCCCTGTCATTCTCAAACCCTATCTTGGCATTATAATATTCAGATAGCATAAACAGGTTTCTGTTGTAATCATCTTGCGTAGCAGGTCTACCTACATAACTAGCAACAATACATTCATTATAAGTAGATGAAAAGTTATTTGTGCGTTTTATCACAAACGCAGCACCAAGTGATTCAGTATCCATTGAAGAATCGTGTGCATAAGGGTCATGGCAAATAATGTACAATCCATTTGGTACTTTGCCATCACTATTCTTCCAAGGCGCTTCTTTTACTACAATTGCACCAGTCACATCATCTTTCTTACTGTGTGGAAACTTAAATACAGGTTTTGCATCCAATGAAGGTTCAAACTTAATGCCTTTTTCCGTACTTACTAAATTCCCTGCAGTCAATATGTTTATTTTGCCTTTTGCTTTTACCATATTTAACTGTTCCTTTAAATCTGTGGTAGGGAATAAGTTAGCATCACTTTGTATGGTTGCTTCCTGTGGTGTTTCTGCATGTTCAGCTACATACTGCTGAAATGCTTTTGACGATTCACCTTTCTTCTTTATATCCCTCTGACTTTGCTCATATTGCTGAGCGCCAAGTATATCCGAGTTACCGTCCTTATCAATATATCCATCAAGGTTAATTGAATTGGGGTGGAAAAATCCTGCATCTGTACCTGTGGCCCCCGGATCCCAAATATTATCAAACACCAAGCAATCATACACATCGGGTTTTTCAAACAATGCTTCAGCAGATGAAAAATCAGCACCCTCTGTACCACCAGTACCAAACGATATCATAATACCAAGCGTCTTAGCACCCTGTTTTACAAGTGGCATTGCAATCTGCCAAGCATCAAGCAGTTCAGGAAACTTACCGCTTTCTTCCCAAAGCACTAACTCACCTGCCGCACCCCGTACAGCATCAGGGTTATTCTTTAGCGATATGCCAGATATCTGACTCATCATTCCTTTATCGACTTCCTGCCCGTTAATCTTCTTTTTATATCCGGATTTCTTCCAAGACATCTTATCCTTCAGGCGTGGTTGCTTCCAAGCACAATGTTCATCATTATGGGACATAAATTCCCACGATTTAGACAGGATAGCATCCGACCCTTCAAGGTATTTACTATCACCAGCTAAGACAAAGTTTTTTGACCGCTTTATCATATAATAATTACGCACCATCAAAGCCGCATTCTTATACGAATATCCCTTTCTACGTGCTTTTAGCAGATTCAGGTGTTTATTCACCTTTCTTGCATACTGTATAATGCCAAAATAGATGTAATCACCATCATAAAAACTAGGGAAATCATTCTCCCTTTTACTAACTATAGTGCCATCATCAATCACTTCATCTACTGCCCTATCAATTGGACAGTAATTCAAATAAAAATAGTGATATCCTGTAATCTCAATCCCATTGTCAGCAGTATATCCCTCAATACAACGTCTTTTTTCTTCATTCCAAAACGCCAACCACCTTTTATAATCCGTCTTTTGATCATATGGGCAATAATATCCATATTTCTTAAAGTATTGTGCAGCAGGACTTAACAGATGGGTATCTTTAAAGTACATTTTATCATAATCAATATGTACTCTTGAGTTATCATCTACAGAGATAATATCATATATACTTTTTGTAATCTCCCTACTCATTGAATGCGTTAATTTCTACTCCCCCTCGTATATTCCCTTCATCACTTTTTGATTCTGCACGTACTCGTTCTTCAAGCTTTTCCAATCCATCCACCACTCGCCCTAAATCTGCAAGTGATTTCATCACATCTGTTGCCTTGTGAACTGGCTTGTTATTATCATCCCGCTCACTCAAATCAAGATTCTCAAAATAATCCCTTAACTGATGCACCGCTTTATAGGATGATTTCAAAAGTTTTACTGCAATGGTATCTACACTTTGCCGATATACTTCCCTTGCTTTTTGAACTGCTTTATCTGGTTTCCAAGGTTCAGGAAATACTGCATTAATAACCCTCTCTTCCCGCTTATCTTCAGGAAGTGCCATATATTGGCTTTTTGGGTTTTCCATAAAATAGATATATGCTAACTCTCTGGCAGCTTGTAACTTTTTTCTTCCCTGAGAATCCCCCTTGCTACCCCTGTCCCTAGTAATAAGATCACGAAAGGCGGGTATTGTTCTTGCATATGCAGACGGATATGCAAAATGGTTATTTTCTTCTAATAATTCTTCTCTCAGGTCATTTGCCATATAAATCTTCTTTACTAATGCCGAATAATGATACTTCTTCTTTCTCGGCAACACCCAAACCTTCAAATTTAAGATGTTCTTTTATTACGCCAAGTAAAGAATATACCATTTTTAGCATATGATTTACAACCATATTATTATAATTCACACGTCTATACCCTAAATCAATATCCCGCATGATTTCATTCAAATCATCAATCAGGGTTCTCATCAGAACATCCCCCTCCAACCCCTCGATCTCGTTTTTTTCTTGTGAGCTCATCTATCTTTTGTTTACGGTATGGGTTTACTTCAAATATGCCCCAAAAAGGAACACGAACAGATTCAAACTTACCAGTCTTCATTACTCTTGCCACAAACTTAAACTGACTTGTAACTGCTTTTTCTACTTCCTTTGTACTAATCCCATACTTGCGTGACAGTTTCCTTATAATAAGATCTGGGTTTACCTTCTTTGCCATTACTTCTTCAGCACAAACACAATTTCATCTTCATCTCCGGGTATTAAAAATTCTCTTATCTGATATTTTCCATTTTTCAGTTCAATAACACCCTTTTCATTTAGCTTTTTGATATAATGATTTAGCGTATTAAAATCTTCCCTGCCCTGCATCTCCGCCACTTTCTTTTTATTATCTGTGCTAAACGGACTTATATCCAAACCCGCATCTTTAATCTTCTTATGCAGATCAATAAAGTCGGCTAGTATAGACATTTCCTTATCCGTTAGACGTAGGATACCATTTAACAACTGTAAATACTTAAATGTAGTATCTGCTTTTGCCTTAATCTTTTTTGCTTTACTCATATCTCTTCTAATTTACATCGTTTATTTTCTGAATCCAGTAAAATTTGATACCCTTTAGAAGTCCTATTAAACGCACTAACATAAGCATCAAATCCATCTAAGGCATTATATAAAACGGAAAGAAATCCTTCTAATTCACTCACCTTATCAGATTCCTTATCTAATGCCTTTGTTGTTGAAGACAATCTTTTATTTAGCGTAACTGCCGCATCTTTCATATTCTCATATCTACTCAATGATATCACTACTTTCTCATTCATTATCCTCATCCTTTTTAATTGGGGTTATAAATACACCTTCTTCAGAAAACTCCATTATCATAATTATACGATCCCCCCAAGAGTACATCTTCTTTACGTAATTATCCCCGCTTAAATACACAATCTGTATTGGCACCCCTCCATTTTCACCTTTATACCCTGCATTTGTGAGCGAGTAATGGGTAAACATATTTTCAAGCTCGTATAGGGTATCACTAAAATTGGTAAAGAATGACTTCATATATGCTATCTATTTTTTATTTACGGTTCCATATAGGCAATATAGCGAAAACTATACATTCGTAACAATAGCCCCACCCTATTTTATTTTCAGTAAAATGCCCCCCCCTGTTTTCAAAAAAAAAATTGTGTGTGTATGAAGGGCTTGGCCTTCCCTATAAAGTAGCCCCTACTATAACGTGGATTTGGAGTTAGACCCGTCCAAATCCACTAAAAAGGGTCATCAAATTAATCAATAACGCTATGGCTTATATTGATGAATTCAACGACAAGGTCAAAACAGCATTGACTGACCTTAAACCAGGTCAAACAATGCTAACCGCTGTCTATAATACAAAGGACAGCGGTAATATGAGTATTAGGTTTAATACTCAATATTCTTTGGACCACCTAACGGTTCGCCAAAGAATGATAATCAACGCTCGTAAATCCGCCCCGAACAACAACGGGAGCGCGGGGAATCGACCAGCCTTCTTCTTCACTGGCTTCGCCACTGATTTGAAGGCTATGTTCCCCGAAGCCGTTCCGGCTATCGAAGAACTCGAATCCAACAAGAGCGTTGACCGTGTTTTCGTCGGTTCCCTCAACCCTAAGTTTGACGGAACACGTATATTCGTCACCGCATGGGATAGTCTTATCCCAGACGAATATATGTACGAAAACAAGGACGTTTCCGCCAAGGCAGAAACTGATGCGACAGGCGCCATCACGGGGTACTACACCCATAATGGCTGTCTCATCTATCGTCACACGTCTATTGACGACCGTATGAGCATCGAATCGCTATCGCACGATGCTGAAACGGTCAAAGACGTGAACGATGCCAAGTCTTTCCGTCCTAATCAGACGGATGCAGACGTGGCTCTGTTCCTTGCCACAGGAAATGCTCCTGCGACAGTCACAGAAGAAACTGCGACTGCATAATAAGAACGTGTCCCGGCTAACGCCGGGGCACTCTTATTAAAAAACTGGTGCACATTACGTGAAAATTGGTGTCCATTACGTCACAAATGGCATTTAATTACAAGCGTAACTGTTTGTGCGGCAGGGCATTAGCAACCACACCCTATATTTGCGGTAAATTACGTCACAAAATAACACACTCGTTAGTAGTATATAACTCTACCAATCTACTAACACAACCTAATACATACATAGGAGAACAATTATGAGTACACCAGACACAATTGAAGCAATTGAAATCACAGTTGATGATTATGTGAACATGAACTTACACTTCATTTCACAAACACCTGCTGAAGATGATGGTACATATTGGACTGTTTGGAAAGACAATGAAACAGAAACAATATACAAAATCAAAACCTACCTTTTATAACCTTTAACATAGGGCGTGTAATGGAGAAGAGAATGAGATATAAATCATTCTATCACAGGGGTTCGATTCCCCTCACGTCCACGCATTGCAACCAACAATGAGAGATAGTCAACGTGGCTATCTCTTTCCTTTCACATAATACAAAATAGGAGAAACTGCTATGAAAAACATTAATTCATTTGACCACGCAAACAAGAAAATTCTATCTATGGTTTTACATAGAGATTTGGAATACGCAGAAGCAGAACATAAGATATATTCTGCGTTTAATGATTTGCTTCTTGAGTACAAAAACGATTTTATCAAAGGGTTAAAGCAAAAACTTGACCACTTTGATCTTTCTTTTGATGAGTTTGTTCACAGATTCAATAGATTGTATGGTCGTTATCATGTTGTCTATGAAGACAGATGGCTCCGTGATGCAGATGGTGATGAGTATTTGAAAAAATGCTTTTTAAAGGAAGATTTCAGAGGCTTTGATTTTGCAGTTAGAAGACATGCAAAAAAACTTCTTAAATCAGACTATCCTGAGTTAGTAAATAAACTCTTTGATATTCGAAATGAGTATGGATATGTCGAACGGCCATATGATGATATTCAAGCAGAAAAAGAAGGCTTACATTATGGTGAGTATTCTTTTTCAATCAAAAAGGAGAGCCAACGTGGCTCTTCTTAAAACCTAATACAAAACACGGAGAAAACATTATGAAAGAGTACCACGAAGTAGCAAACGAACAGTATCAATCTTTATCTTCTCTTATATCTAAGAGAAAAAAAGAGTGTGATAAGTTGTCTAAGTTGATAGACGATGAATATAACTCACTTGTTGAGTTGTATGAGAATCAAATCATTAGTGATTTGAAGAAGAGATTACGTTCATCAGGCATTTCTTTTGATGAATATGTATTTCGATACAACAGATTGTTCGCAAGATATCATTGCTTGTATGAGGAAGATTCTAAAAGCGATTACTATCACGATTATTATGGTAATACAATTGCTTGTTATGTTACATCAGAAGAGTTTAAAGGTTTCTTTTTCTATGTAAATAAAAGAGCAGTTGACGCTGTAACAGATTCTTTTCCAGAACTTGTTATGTATAGGTTTAACACAGGAGAAAGTTGTTCTTGTGGAGGACTTATTCCATACAATAACCATGAATGCTACAATTCTGGTTTTGTATTTGGAGAAGAACACAAAGAAAGTCAAAAGGCTTTCTTCAAACCCAAAAAAACGGAGGAAACATTATGACACCCAAAGAACAATTTATAGATCACATTAAATTTGTTGATAAACCTATAAAATGTGTCGAAGTAAGGTTTGAAATGTATCTTGAAAGTGAAGTTAAATACATTACAGAAACATTTACTTGGCCTGAAGGTGAAGAAGATACTTTAGAAGCGCCTTATCGCGAAAGCAAGCAGATTAAAATCAAATCTATACTTCCACAAAATTACACGGAAGAAGATTACCATAACTTTTTGGAATCTCTTTACGTAGACATATCTGAATGGAAGTATAATCGAATCGATGAAATATTTGGTACGATTTGGTTTGAAGATGGGTCTTGGTCTTCTGCATTTATGATTTGGTATGGTGGTAATGATAGATGGACACATTATTCAGTACCAAACTTGAATGAAGATTTACTTTTGGTTCTTCCCGATAAAAAACTAACAATAAAAACAGAAACAGAAATAGAAAAGGAGTTCTTATGAAAAACAACAGCATTATGTCATTAAACTTGTACCAAGAATATGATACGTGGCTATTTGACGATGAATCAAATAGCATCACAAGAGAACCATTTATTCTTGGTGCGTCAGAAATAATAACTAGATTTGCAAAACCAGATGTAAAAAAGTGTACTATATTCTTCTCTCATAACGAGTTTCCAGAAAGCAAGAAACTCAGGTTATTAGGAGAAGATATGAACGGTGGTACGTACATATGTGAAGACAAAGAATTGGAAAAACCTATGTATTGTTGGTTATGTCCAGTTACTCGTATTTACATGGGTGGTATTCCCGAAGACATTTATTTTA
>Ga0099848_1001338_pt1 | contig 11494 bp, 2 predicted proteins | sample CB_VirMetaG_3_FD_78179 | JGI IMG/M metagenome (GOLD analysis project Ga0099848, IMG submission 78179) | Freshwater to marine saline gradient viral communities from Chesapeake Bay - CB_1508_1S Viral MetaG | ecosystem: Environmental > Aquatic > Marine > Coastal | place: USA: Chesapeake Bay... | reverse complement strand
TTGATTTAGCTAATTACAAGCTTGCATCTGAAAATCCAGAAATAAAAGTATTTTCTCAATTTAATGATTATATTGCAAATAAGGACTTTCAGTTTAATGCAGTTCTGGTATATTATGATACTTACGATCCTAATAATCTGGATGCATCTGGAAATCCAATAGATTTTCAAACCAACCTTTATGGTGTGTTATTCCTGGACAAGATTGAGCAAAATGGACTTGAATTTAATATTCCGTTCATAGCCAAGTACAAGCCGGATCCACTAAATAAGACAAATGGTAATTCATTTGCATATAAACTTAATTTAAAGCTAGATACCTCAATTGAGAACGTGCTGGTCGAGAAATCAATTAATGACTTTTCAACATTCTCCCTGGATCTATTCACTGATGTCCTGACTGAATTTAGACAGCTTCAGACTCGATTCAATGACAAGCTTCTTGAACTTGAGCAGCTTTCTCAGGATGTAGATGGATTAAAGGATCTTTTAATTAATTCACAGGATCAAAACGAGCTTAGCATCAGAATTGGAAATCTTGAAACTTCAATTGCTGAAAATCAGGCGATATTTAATAATACCGGTGAATTGATGAGGATGATAGAAAATAATCATCAAAGACTAACTGATATCATAAACGGAGGAACTAACTTAGAGATTTCATATAATTCAGATGTAATTAGACCGGGAGTCGGAATTCAATTGGATCGAAGAACCCCTAACAGATTAAGAATTGAGAACATAAATCAGGAATACAACATATCTAATACCTCAATCTCAAATGTCTTTAGCAGTAATGTTATTGCTCTATCTAATTTCACAAACTACGTTAGACACGAAAACGGAGGAGCACCGATTACCTTGATTAGAGATCTTGAGATTTTTATAGACGATACTGTGAATACTTGGAAAAAGGGCCAGACTTTACGCCTGGTTTTTAGCGATCAACTTATTCCTGACTTATACGACATCAAAATAAAAACAGATGCTCCAAACAGAAAGAATTCAGGAATATATGGAAAAACAGTAGGAATCCTAACTGAACTAGATTTTTCAAGTTCTGCGTATTCACCTATTTTTGAGATAATATGTGTGGATTCTGAAAATTTAAACTTTAAAATAGATAAAATAAGATAAATCAAATGGCTGAAACTAAGAATACAATATCTGATCTGCTGAGCAGGCTAGTTGTCGACGTTGACAACATGAACTCGTTTCTGTACAGTTTACAGACGATGCTTGAATCTCAGTCTGAAAATATCTCTATTACTCAAAGACTGAATGATGGAACTACTAAAGTTATAAATGTTCCTTCCTTTGGATATCTAAAAGGAAAAATAAATGATATTAATTCTAAATTTGACACTCTCATTTCAGCCAATGACGATGTTATCGGAATTAAATCATCAAATGGGGACGTCAGAAAGTTTCAGCTTAAAAAGGTATCAAAGCTCATACAGGAGCTAGAGGACATTAAAACAACTAATGTAACAATTCCGACCTCCTTTGGAGTGAAGAACAACTGGTTTTTTGAATCGTTCCTAAATCCTCTATTATTTGTAGGAGTAGATGTTAGTTCTATATTAACAGATGATATCGATCAATTTAATGTTAAGAGAATAATCATAAACTCTACCGATGATGACCAATTGGATTTCTTTGATAATACATATAGAAATAACAATGGAGTTGATCTAGACTCTCTTCTTATAGATCTTGAAGAGCAAGGAATCGACTATTTTGAAGACGATAACGTAGTTTCAATGGGAACTGCAGTTAACAGATTCAAGGGTTCTTTTGATGTGACTAGGGTTTTTGAAGAGGAGGTACCTCAGACTATAACTTCAACCGGGGAAACAGTATCTGTAATCAGAAGAAGATACAGACTAAGCGGCTTGACTTACACAGATATTCTAGATGGAGTAGATAATTCCAGAATACTTTCAGCCGGCGAAGTATTAATAACTGACAATGATTCAGAATACAGAGTGTTGTCTGTCGATAAAACAAACAGTGAAGTAGTTCTAGAGAGAATATTTGGAATTGAGCCAATTACAGTTGGCGCTGACATATTAAGAATTAAACCGGTTCCATATCGAGTTCCGGAACTCCAGATTAATGTTGGATATAATGAAAGAGAAGTAGTGTTTATTAAACCAATAAGCAAGGCTAATAATCTAACTGTGGATGATTACTCTAGAGGATTTGGTATATTCACGAATGAATTGACAATTACTCTAGAAGACGAGAGTCAAACTACTCTTGAACAGTATTATAATAATTTCGTAGCTGACTTTGGACTTATACTCCTAAATTCTGCTAAGGAGAAGAAATTACCGGCAATTGTAGCTGAAACTCCAGATGCTCCAGTTTTAAACGTAGGGGATTTTGAAGTAGTTCAAGTAGATCAACACATAAGTGAAGATGAGGATGCAAATGTGATAGCAAATCAGATTGCAGAAAAAGAGAACATTAAAACTCAGATTAAGGAGAACTTAAAAGAGATTGATACATTAAAATCACAATTAAGTGATTCTCAAAAGACGACTTCTGAAAAACAGAGAATTGAGAAGAAGATAACAACGGCTACCAATAAAAAGTCAACTCTTCAAACTCAATTAAGCGCAACAGTCAGAGACATCACAACTAAAATTAGTACAACACCTGCATTTGTTAGAACTCCGATTTACAGAGTTAGAGGATTCTGGTCGATTCCTAATGCTAAATCAAGCAGATATGGAAATCAAGAGACTGTACAGTTTAGAATCAGATATCGATATCTAAGTAAAAAAGGAACTGCTCCAAACGCAAAGCAGACCCCTATTATAGAAGGAACTACATCTAAATTAGCAGTATTTTCCCCTTGGACTGAAGTATTAACTAAATCCAGACGCAGGGAATTAAACGAGAATACCGGTTTATATAATTGGGTAGTCGAGGACGTTTCAAATGCTGACGTTGTAAATATTAATCAATTAGACATTCCAATCAGAAAGGGAGAAACTGTTGAGATTCAAATCAAGTCTCTATCTGAAGCAGGATGGCCAGATAATCCGGCTGAATCTGATTGGTCAGAATCAATACAGATTCCTTTTCCAGATTCTATTGAATCTGCTGAAGAGTCTACTATTGTTTCCCAGAGAGTTTTTGCTGAAGAGGCCAGACTTGATTTCGAGGATGAGCTTACTGCACGTGGACTAGATCTACACTTGGCAAATCAATTTACAACTGGAGAGAGATTCTTCTCACACAGAACGCGAGACATTGCAAGCGGATTCTTTACGAATGAAGGAAATATTGTAGACCTATTTGAGCAGCTACAGTCTTTCAAAACTCAGATTGAGAGTTTACAGCAGGCAATATCATTAGATCGAGGAGTAATCAAGGTTACTCTTATAGATCCTGTTGGAAATACATCTGAGCTTAAGAACGGTGATACCCTGAAATTATTTGCAGGTTACTATAGAGACGAGATCAAGGATACGACTGGAGGTTCTGTTGTATATAATGACGGTAGGATAATAACTAAACAGTATGTTATCTCTATCGAGAATACATCGGCTGCTCCACTTGAACTTGTAAGTTCACTATTAGGAGGAATAGAGCAGGTTGCTCCGACTTCAGATCCAATCGCATATCCAGACTCAGACTATCATATCAATAGAAGATACGATCTGGTTCCGGTTTCAATTAATACCGGAGTCGAGGGAGAGGTTGGAACCTATTTAAATATTCCAAGCCAGCAGTCATCTCAGGTTAGAAGTCAATATGTATACAGCAGATATTCTAACTACGGATTATCAACTGATTTATATCAAACCTATCCGACTTCTGGATATTCCGCAATAACTTATGACGGTCAAGGACAGACAGTTGGGTCTAGTACTGTTCCTTATTATGGAGGCCATCTTCTACCATTTAAACCTGAAGATTCGGCTCCTGCTTATCCAAATGGAGGGGTCAATGCGTCTATTTGGGACGGAACTACAAACGGGACCGGAATACCACAAGGATCCGGATATATAAGTGAATTTTGTATCCATAAGGATCATCCAGCTGTACAGAATCTTGGAAATTCATACGATGTTAGTTCATCTGCTAATTTGCTAGACCTAATGCTGCCCAAATTCAAATCAACGGTACCTCCTCTTCTTGATAACGATGCAACCCAAACTGCTCTTCCGTTTGCGCAGGCTCAGTTTATTGAAACATCAGTTGGAGAAGTAGCCGGAGTTCTTGGTAATTCATACCAACAGCAAGCCGTCTTTGAGTTAGCATCAGATCCAGTTTCAAACGCTACTAGAGACTCTAGCAGCTATCCTATAAAGCTAGGATTCCAGCCTAACGACGAATATCTAGTTGGAAAGTACACATGCGGTGCCTATTTATATATGTTCCCAAACAGTCATTCTGACATATCAGTTGAAGGTAATCATCCAGCGCTATCTACTAAATTTATTGAAGTAGGATCCAGTAATGCGATAAACATTCCGGTTCTATTCCAGTATCGAGCATCTGATATTTTAGGAAATATCGGAGGATGGAGAACCAGTGGGTCCTTGAATAATATAAAATATTCAAAGAAGATCGGAATAGATATCATAGTAAAAGATGCATCGCCTTTCTCCTTTGACCTTGAGGTAAGTGCTCAATATAAGAAAGAAACAACTCTTGATTCTCCTATAGTTTCTGGAGTTGGAAGTACTGGAACAACTTTTTAATAGATGGCAAGACAGATACAGTATACTAAAATACTAGAAGACAGCTCAAGCTTTCAATTGGTTAGAACAAATCCTAAATTAACAGGTAATGTTAAAATCACAATTGACGAGAAAGATCAGATGTGGTTAAACTCAATTGATGCAAATGAAGAACTGTCCAAGAGCCAGTACAAGAGGGTTCCGATAGATACTTCTGCATCTCTTCCTGGAAACCTATTTAGGTTTTTTAATAGTGGAACCACTCCAAGTGAGGTTGTATTTGATCTAAATGAATCATTTGATCCTACTAAAACATCGAATGACTACAAAGATCAGTATGATTTTATGGATTATTTTAGTGGAGCTAAATATCTTCCTAGCCGTCGATATACTGAAAAACTGAGCTACTTTGCTCCGATATATCTTAAAAGAGACGTCCCGGATTATTTCGTAATATTTAAAATAGAGGATCCTCTAAACGATAGCATCGATCAGATTGCAGCGAGTTATCCCTATGACCGGACTGAATATTTAAGAGAAATGTTCTCTAAGTCAACCTTAATCAAAACTTTTAAAATTGGAGAAGGAACCCAGGTAGGAGATTATATTAGAGAATACATAAATCGGGAAGATTTTCCTGCATCTCCATTGGAGGTTTCATATCAAGAGGAAGAATCTACCAATTGGTGTGGAATTCTATATAACAGTGGGGTTCTTGGAAAGAGAGGAGAGAATCTAAAGTCTCTCTATTCCCAGTCTAATCCTTTAAAGTATTTTGAAGAGTTCATAACTCTTGGATACGAGAGAAACGGAGTAATATTTCCGAACATTCTAAATCTTGAATTTATATTTGATGATGAAACATCAGATATCTATGATTTTAATAGATATATTGGTTTCTATGTTAATTCAATTGAATTGAGTAAAATTGACATAGATCTAGATCGAGCATATCAAGAGAGAGCAACTTGGCCTAATACTCCACCGCTTAGAAGAAATATCAAAGAGTACGAACAGGTATCTGTGCCCCAGACAAATTCAACTGGAGTTGTTATTCCTGTTAAAAATTCAGAGGTTTACTTCTCAGATTTTGAAAATATATTTCAAAATGGTGAAAGTCTCTTCTTTAATTACCTAAATGATTCCTCTGGAAATCTATATTCTCCAAAATTGGATTTTCCGTATAGTGTTGAATTTGACAGCAGTTCAAATGAGCTGTTAACCACTAAGATAAAGCTATCAAATAGTAGCATCGATCTGGGTAAATTCTTTGGACCAGGATCTCAATTTCTACAGGATTCAGGTTTTTCTACAAATCAAAGGGGATATTCCACTCAATATATTAAAGTAGATTCTATAAATCATCTAGATGAGATTAAGATCTATCATCCTAGAGGCACTCGGGTTGATTCTAATGGTCGCTATGAATCTATAATAGGAACTATAGGGTATGCTGAAGTGGGATTGCCAGGTGAGTTCTATGTGTATAATGATATTGACGGAATAACCGGGTTCGATACATTCTATTTCAATGCAGAAGGGTTAAAATCCGAAATTGCGACTGCGATCGCCGGATGCATCAATGGAATCCGAAATGCGAGCATACGAGCATACGTATATGAGGACCAGGTGTTTATTAAATCAAATGTTGCTGGAGAGTACGACGAAGCATATAAAATTGAATTTGTATCCCCTACTTCTAACTATTCTGGTGTAACAATCGATCTAAAAACAGGATCCGACTTAATCGGCACACTGATTAACTTTAACGGAGGATCTAAATTCGAGGGCAATAGACTTGTTCTAGATGCTTCTCATCTAAATAAGATCAATAGAAATCTGTCCGATCTTCTGGTTAAGACAGATGCCGGATGGTCAAAGATAAGAAATGTTTCTAGATATTCAGACTTAATAACTGAATCCAATCTAGTTGACTCTTTAACTGCAGCCCGGGCTGTTTCTGACTATTTCGAAAAAATAGTAATAGCACTAGAACTAGAGGATTTGCCTGAGGTTAAGTACGGCGAATTTACGATTTTAAGGAAACATCGCCCATCGTTCGGGTTTCTTTCCTTCTTCCCAATTAAAGACTTTGATTTTGATTTCTACTCGAGTGAGTATCTAAATTTTCCAATTATAGATCTATATAAAGACTATTTCGTTCCACCTGGGGCAAAACTATTAGATCATAACTATACATATGAAGTAGTTGGAACAGGTTCGGTTGACATAGACGGAACTGTCTATCTGGCAGGTTCCCAAATCAGTTTGCCAGTTTCGGTTAATAAGTATCAATACTCAGTAGTATCAGGAGATCCTATTGTAACTTTTTATAATAGAATAACTCAGGCCGGAGACAGATTAGACGTTCCTATAAACGATGAAAGCAAGGATCTTCAGGCTTTTCCGGGATTCTTTATACTTAAGGACCCTGAACTGGTTGTGCCGGAACAGGAGGGAAGATTCTTTGAACTAAGAGACAAGCACCTAAACGGATTGACTGATTCAGAATACAACTACTTTAAAGAAAATTCAACAGTTGATTTCTCTACCAGATCTAAAATAGTTCCTTACATAACAAAATGGGCAAAGACTGAGAGCTTGGACGCAAGAAGTAATCCATATAGATTAAACGTGGAGCTTGCGTTTGGATTCAATAATTTTTCTCCAGATCACGAGGATCGGGCACAAAATCCTTCTAATTTTACTCATGAGTGGTTCTATCTTGAATCTAATTTTAATTATGCTGACGATGCAAGCACTCTGGTTCTAAATAATTCGTATTTTGAAGAACCGATTGATTTAAATAAACTCCTAACAGAGGACGGATATTTTGTAGACTATTTTACCTATACTCCGGAATTTAACGGATCTGAAATTGGAAAGACCCAGACTCGCTATTCTCCAATTGCTAAAAACGCTCAAGGAGTTTACGAGTCATTCTTTAAGGGCTTTAAGATAAACTTTAAAGATTATATTGACCCTAATAATGTAGATATTTCAGGTAAACCGGTTGCTAATGAGGATTCAGATCGATTTGAAGATTATAGATTTAGCGCAATACTTAAGGTCAATCAGGTTGATATTAATGACGATTCAGTTCCTCCTATTAGATATAGGATGATAGAACACCAGACTTTTAAATTTGTATTGCTCCTAATCGAGTTGAACCTTGAATCTGGAGCCTCGATTGATGACTATTGGAAGGAGGTTAGACTTGTTGGATCTCCAGATCTAGTTGATGTAAATACATCTAATTTTCTAGATCAGGATCCTAGGCTGATTACTTCTAGTGAGGTCTATGATTCTATTAATGGAGAATATCGAATTAATATAGATCAAGTAGATGGCATAGACATATCTGATCTTACCTATACTTCTCTGTATGCGATAAGAGACAAGAAATTTAATAACTACGCAAACAGTTATTCAAATGTTAAACTTTCGGCAAAACTAAATTTAAGTAATACCGGAGCGTTTCAAAGCGGTACGAATCAAATTGAATCTATAGATAATCCTAATTTTGATTCTTACCCTATAGATTTAAGAGATGAGATTATTAATCCTTCAATTGATAATTTTGTTATCGCTAGAAATTTAGCTCTTCAGACTGATTCCTTTATTGATCTGGCGCCGGGGTTAGTTGCACAGAATACAAGTCCATTAATATCCGCCTATGCGAGTGGAGTAAACTTGACTCAAAATTCAGACGTGTACTTGATCAACGAGCTTGGAGTTCCGATTATATCACTACCTTCTGCGCTAAATGCTAATTACTTTAAAAATAATTACGTATTTAAAATCATGTCAGGGGGAGCCGGATATCTTGAATCCCTGTTTAGAAAACTGTCGTTCGGAGAATTTAAAAATAGAATGAACTCTCTGGACAAATTTATAGAATTTGAATCATATCAATATTCCCTAGGCACATTAACTAAACTGTCAACAGTAAACTGGTTCTCTGGAATTCCAGATGTATCTAATGTTGCTAAAACAGATGCGCTGATAGTCGCTCCAGATGAGAATAGACCTAATTCCCTGTCTGACAAGAGAGTGATAGGCTATGCCTACTCAAGAGCCTCTCTTAGCAACCCGTATGAAATTAATAGATACGACGGTGGATTTTCACCGCTATTTAGAAACATATTCGCGTTTAATTCAAAATTCAACTTTTCTGAGAACGATCTGGTTCCGATAGATTCAGGTAATATTAGATTTAATTTGAATATAGATGATTTCCTAAAGATAAAGAATTTTAATCACATTAAAGTTTCCGATAATCGAATACTCGATCTAGAATCTAGTGACGCATTTGAGCCTAGATACGAACTAGCTGGTGAAATAGCCATTGGCAGAAGTGATTATGACCTGTTGCTCTCGAACTGGGACTATGGATTCCATTGGAAATATCTAAATAAATTAGATAAAGTTCCGGTTGCCGGATCTCTTAGAATCGAAGAGGATCAATCATTTGTATCTAAACTCATAAAACTCAGGGATGAGATCGAACTTGAACAATTTGAATTAAGTCAGGTTACAAATCTAAATACCGTAAATCCTGAAAATTTTGAAATAGTGTGGGCAGATCGAGCTGATTCAATAGAGGGTATAATCAATGTTGAAAACGCTCTGGTTTCTTTCCTAATATCTGACGGAATATCAAATAAATTTAATGAATTTCTGGTTAATGATGTTAACTTCATTGGCAATAATGACAGCATTGAAAGATACGTAAGAAAGTACATAAGATCAAATATAATTAAACTGTACGAAATTGGGAGCATCGAGATGTTTACTCTTGAGGATAGAAATCTAGATAATGAAGAATCTGAGAATGTGAATTCAATACAGTTCACATTCCTGAACGATGCCGGCAGAAACACGCAGGGATTTAAACGTGATAATAATCTACAAATAAATAAAACTGATAGACTTCTTCTTAAATTCAGGTTCTCTAAAAAATTGAACAGTGGATTATTAGTGAGTCCTAAAATAAAAATTAAATTCATATAATAATGCCAATCAGGATAAATCTAAAGGAACTATTCGGGAGCGATCCCCAAGGCGTAACAGTCGATAAGATAAATTTTAACTTTAATAAGTTATTGGAACTGGGAGTAGGTTTACCTGGTCCTAAAGGTCTAACTGGGCCCCAGGGAGCCGCTGGCCCTCAGGGACTGGTAGGTCCACAGGGAATTCGTGGAACCTATTGGTTTATTGGCTCAGGGGATCCAAATTTTCAAACCTTTACCGGTCTATTGGACGGGGACTTCTATTTAGATACTTTAAATAGTGATATCTGGCAATACGATGCCGACACTGATAGTTGGACTGCCCTAATTGATTTTGGATCAGTAATTAATAATTATCTACTTAATTTTGGCACAACTTTCGTACGTGGTCTAGGTCAAATTAGTCCGGACGACGATAGATTTATTCTTTTTCCTTTTAGAGGAAATGATGCAACTGCTAAGGCCTCAGACGTGCTTGGAGGACCTTCCCAAAACGATATTCTTTTTCTAAATAACTTCAATGAAAAGCTGAACGTAGTTAGCATAGATAACTTTCCGACAAACACGGATGAGTTATATACTGCAATTCAAAAAATATTCACAGATGCAACAGGTGGAGTAGCAACCGGGCGATATCACCTGGAATTAGGTTCATTAAATCAGATCTCGGGTCAAAATGAATTGAGCGGCCTGAATCATAACCTAAAAATCAGATATCTTAAAGAGGAAGTTACCTCAGCTGGGTATCCACTCTCTAATGAGATTATTAATCGAGCCAGGTTCTCCTTAACAGTTCCTGAAACTGTGCTTGAAACTAATATATCAGAACAGGGAGTTTTTGAATTTATTGCACCTAAGTATAATGCAGATGGATCGCCGATCCAGAAGAGTTCTACAGTTAGGATGGGAACTACTGAGGCCCTATCAGAGACCTCTCTGACTGGTGTCATCCCAGTCGATGGGATAGACATTTCAAGTGACCTAAAGAGCGTCAATCTTGGAACAGTTAGGGAGCTTGAAGGATTTGATTTAACTTTAAATACTGATCTAGAAGGGGATTGGGGCATGATGAGCATATCATCAGACAGCCTAAAGGGTCTAGCAATAAAAGGTGATACCTATCATATTAAAGGTTCCCTAAATACAATTCACTCTGATAGTGTTCAGTCTAATAGCGATTTAATAGCAACACTCTCTTCTGGTTTTGGTACCCAGGGTCACCAAGGAATCTTTTCAGATGGTCACTATCTCATGGTGGTATCTCCTAGAAGTTCTGCAAGGGAGGATTATGATGAAGATGGATACCTCTATATTTATGATATATCAGACCCGGATAATCCGGTTCTTATTTCCAATCTGTCAAGCAGCTCTGAATTCTCGCTGTCTGGTACATCTGGAACTTTAGATATACATGGAAACCCTCACGGGGACGGACCGATAGGCGACTACACAACTAATACCCCGTCATATAGATTCAATGGAATTCCTTTAACCGGAGTAAGAGATATAGCCTTTGCTGGAAAATACGGAGTAATAGTTAGGTATAAACCAAACGTTCCTGGAGTTCCTGACGGAGAATTCATTCTCGACTCATTCATAGTATTTGAGCTGGATTCAGACCTAGCTGAAGTAAAGACTGTTTCCTGGTTAGGAGACAGTGATAACTTTCAACAGTTTATGACAGGCTCAAGTTTCGGTAGTTCTATCAATGAATTGACCTTTGCTCGACGGGTTAAAATATCTGGAAACTGGGCATTTGTAATGACTGGTCGACTTGGAGGTG
>Ga0099848_1001334_pt1 | contig 11516 bp, 16 predicted proteins | sample CB_VirMetaG_3_FD_78179 | JGI IMG/M metagenome (GOLD analysis project Ga0099848, IMG submission 78179) | Freshwater to marine saline gradient viral communities from Chesapeake Bay - CB_1508_1S Viral MetaG | ecosystem: Environmental > Aquatic > Marine > Coastal | place: USA: Chesapeake Bay... | reverse complement strand
TCCTGTAATGCTTCCAGTGCCGTCAATTACGATTGCCATGTTAGATCACCACCCATCTTGCACCCGTAGGTACAGTAACAGTTACGCCCGAGTTGATTGTCACGGGGCCGGTTGACATTGCGTTCTTGTTCGCAGTGAGTTCGTAATTGGTCGTGATGGTCTGGTCATTCTCGAAGAACGCCTCATCCGTACCGCCACCCGTAGCACCTGCGCCGCCTGCATTGTCAATTAGGTCTTGGAACAGTGCTGCGACAGGGCGCAACTCAAAGCGGTCGTTGGTGCTGTATGCACGCGCAGTCGTGCTGTCCTGGCCACGCACAACCGTCATGGTGTCCGTCGCACGCGCCGTTACCTTCACAACCTCAAGGTTGTTGGTCGTATCAATCAGCGTGGCAAAGAAGTAATCGCCAGCCGACAGCGACGGGAACCGCGCCCCCTCACCAGCGTTCAGTACGATAGTCGTATCCGAGTCGGTGATACCGGCGTTCAGCGTACCGAAAGCGTTGTTGGCGATCTTGATTCCCATGTTTAACTCCAGACAGGCTGAGGCTCAGTAGGCCACACAGGGTCGGCGACCGGGTTCTTAATCAACTCACGCAACGCAGCACGATAAGCCTCGAACTCAGCAGTGTTTGAGATGCCAACATCAGGCAGTACTGACCAGTCGGTTGCGGCAATGCGCTTTCTGGCTTCGGTTTTACATTGGTCAAGTGGATACTGCGCAACTGCTGCATCGTAATCCGCTTGAGCCTCACTAAGTTGTTGCGCAGTTGGTTGCTCTACTGAACCTTCGTCGCTACCAACCCAAAAATAATATTGCCCGTCACGCTCGCAACATGATTTACCGGTAATTTTAGTCAGGCTAATAAGAATGTCTGGTTTCATTGTGCAACCTCCCAAATAACAACTCGTGTAAATCCGCCTTGAGTACGGCGAGCATCGTCTGAAGTATTAGGGTTTAAGATGCTACTTCCCCAGTAATTACCCTCAAGAGACCACGATAAAGACCCGGTTTGTGTGTTACTTGTAAATACGGCTAGTTTAGGGTCAGCATGTGAGTAGGAACCACCAACATTGTAGTAATCATATTGCGTGTACTCAGTAGACGAACCAAAATTCACTCTATGGTTGCCAGCGCCATTATTACTACCAGAAGCATCAAGTATTATTTGTACAATAATAGTACTAGCAGACCTTTGTTTGGTGAAAGAACCCGAGATAAAAGTCGCGTAAGAGCCGTTTACAGATATACTTGTCCGGGTAGTAAAGACATAAGTTTCTGCGCGTATAACTGTCCCTGCTGGAAGTCTAGCAGACCCGAGCGTACCAGAACTAATATTTGAAGCATTAGTTGTATCGGTCGTAGCAGACGCCGCAAGCCCAGAAATGTCTGAACTTGATAGCGTAACCGCACCAGTCCTACCGGCAACACTCTGTACAGGCGGTGCTTCGCTCAGACCTTGCGCAGTGATACGCAACTCGATGCGGTCGCCTGCACTAAACGCACGAGCAGTTGTAGATTCCTGCGCCCGGGTGACAGTCAGTACATCAGTTGAGCGAGCCGTACACTTAACGATCTCTAGGTTGTTCGACGCATCAATCAGAGTCGCGAAGAAGTAGTCACCTGCACCGAGAGATGGGAAACGAGCACCCTGCCCGGTAGTGAGCGTGAGGCTAGTGTCGCTGTTTGTGATGCTAGCGGCAAGAGTAGCAAACGCGCTATTTGCGAATTTAATTCCCATCTCTCACTCCTTAGTTGACAGTCACAGTCCAAGTGATGCCAAGCGTATCGGCTGCGCCCTTGTTAATCACCGAGAACACAGTGCGGCACAACATCGTACCAGCAGACGAAGCGTTGAACAGACCGGCTTCAGTCACAGCACCAGTACCAGTACCGGCAGGGAAAGTAGCCACATAAGCAACGGCGTTGTCAGTGACAGTAGTAGAGGTCAACGCTACGCGGGAGCCAGAGATTGCAGCCTCAAGCGTAGTATCGCCGTTAGCCGCAGCAGTCGTACCCGTACCAACTTCCATGTGAGACATGGCAGTGTCAGTCGTGTCTTTCATGCGCGAGGCGATGAAGTTTTTACCAGTGGTAACAACGAGGTTAGGAACAACGGTTTCGTGAGTAACCGTGCCTTCGGGGTTCGTCAGGGTGATGCGGAGTTCACCTTTGAGTTTGACGGAATCGTTCAGCATTTCTATCTCCTTAGAGGATCGGGGTCTGGTTAAAGTAGTACCCACCAACCGTGCGATCAGCCGCATCAGTATAGTGGAAGTTTACGACGAATCCTGCGCCAGTGCTATATCCGTAAGTGATGAACTCGCCATTTACTAGCGGTGCAGTTAGCAGTAGTCCGGGGCCACCAACGAGTCCTGTGTAGTTCTCGTGGGTTTCACCGTCCGATGCGTTTTGCAGGTATGACGAGTTAAGCAAACTATCACTGCCACCTAACACTTCTGTATAGTCAGGGACTCGAGTGGTGTACCTATGGAATACGAAGTTATTTCCGTCGTCCATAGATACATAGTCAGGATAGAAGGCTAGTGTTTCACCTAGGATAAGTTCGGTGACGAGGGATTCAGCAATCGTAGCCGAGTCAGCAAGTACTTTGGCTATGCTAAATGAAGTAATGCCGTCCGACATCGAGAACGAGTCAGTGACATACTTGCCTACGGCGAATGAAGTAATTGCATCGGACGGCGCAGCCGAATCAGTCAAGACTTTGGTTGCGCTCTTAGCAGTTGCTTCAGTTGCGGTAGCGGTGTCTGCCAAGACTTTGGCAGTGTCGAAGGTCGGGCTATCGTTGCCCGAGACAGAATCAGAAACAGGTCGATCGGTATTTTTTGCCGCCGCATCAGTAACCGAGGCGGTGTCCGTACGGACAGTCTCAACTCCAAAGGCTTGAGTCTCAGCAATCGTTACAGGATCAGGGTCAGCGTCAGCATCGGTGCGGTCAAAGTCCACATTCTCGGTAAAGTTCTTGACCTGAACATCCGTCATCAAGACAGAATCAGCCAGTACTTTATCCACCTCGAAGGAGTTGATCGCCTCCGTGGCATCTACTGTCTCGGTCGGGGCTTTGCCAAAGTAGAAACTATTGACGGCATCAGTCGAGGTTACTGAGTCAGTCTTACCCAACCCCGGCGAACGGAAAGATTCGTCAGCCGCAGTCGCTGAGTCAGCCACATTAGGTCGAGTAAAGTCTTTAGCAGTCGCTTCCGCGACTGTTGCTGTATCAGCAGTAACTTTGGCTACGTTGAACTGGTTAATCGCATCAGTTACGTCCGGTGTATCTGCCAGACTCTTACCAATATCTTTGGTATTGATTTCCTCTGTTGGGCTTACAGAATCTGACGCGGCTTTACCGACGCTGCGAACCGCCACATCGGTAGGCGTATCAATCGCATCGGTTAGGGTTTTCCCTACACCTTTAGCATCTGCATCCGCAACTGTGATTGGGTCTGGGTCAACATCTGGGTCGCTTGGGTCAAAGTCAACCGAGCCGTAGAACGCACGGAAACTTGTGTCCGTAGCAGTAACTGAGTCGGCAAGTACCTTACTTGTTGTAAGCGCAACGTCTTCTGTTGCCAAGGCAACATCAATCGAGACCTGCCCGATCGACAACTGCCGGAAATCAGAGGGTGTTACAGCCTGTGCCTCAAGAACAGTCAGCGGCACAAGGTAGACACTAACTGCAATACCCGGGGCGTAAGGCGTAGCCGTGATGCTCGCCACACTCTGCGAAGCCGAGACCGTACTAGCCGTAATTGCTGCGGCTAGAACTGGTACAGCAATAGCAGATGCCCGGATGTTTGCCATTAGAAGTTATCCCTCACCGTGAACCGCAGGACATCAAACACAGTCTGCGTGCCACCCGTGGTGACGATCTGAATCTCACCCTCGTATGAGCCGGGGTCTACATCCAACACGCCGCCGTTAAAGTCGAACTGCACTTGACCGGTAGTCCCACCGCTTAACTTTGTACAAGTTATTGTGGAGAGTACAGTCGTAGTAGCAGCAGCCCGGAACTTCACATAGACGTTGGTTGTAGGGGGGCTGAGGTCGATGACACCGCCAGTGATGTCATCCGTCAATGTAAGGATAACAACAGGTTTCTCATCTCCAGAAACTAAACGGATAACATCTGTTGCCATAATGACCTCACGCTAAGGGGCGCATCTGAACCGACACTGACGCTCTCGCGTTTCCTAGTGAGGCTCTGGCTCTGCGCTCGTTTGTTTTGGAAAGATACTGCTTAGAGTGGTATGCAGCGAGTTCTCGGTCACTCCAGTTTTTGTTGGGCATCACCAACAAATGCTGCAACGCACCGTGCATGATGACAGTCTCAAGGTCATCGAACACAGTCTTGTCCATACCTGAGGAATCTCGCAACGGTTTTAGGGCCACGATCATGCGCAGGTCATACGGTTCGGCGCTATCTGGGAGCGGCGCAATAACGAAGTTGTCAGGGTCTAACTGGCAGATCAAGCGGGGGGTAGCCCGTTGATCCACCGTGTAATCAGGCCATCCGGGGTACTTGGCGTACAACTGCTCAAGCGTCACAGGATCAAGCGGTTGTCTGTTGACCGTAGCAGTCATGACTGCATGAACTTCAGACTGCGAAGGGTTGTTGTAGGGGTACTCGTACGCCCCCGGCGTAAGCCGAATCGAAGGCTGCTCATACCGCCAAGCAAGTGTACGCTCACATACTTCGATTGCAGCATCACGAACATATTGCTCAATGACCGGCTGAGGACAGCCCGGCACACTTGGCGCAAGCCGAGTGACCAATGTTGAGAAAGTGCGGATCGTCATGATGCAACCACCTCATCTTGTGGTAGCCCACCCGGCTCGGTGTCGGTGATCGTTCTAGCCTGTGCGCTAACGCCCAACGCCTGAGTAAAGGACTGTTGGAACAGTTGGGCACGGTTGGAGTTCACATGCTCGTTGTCCACCGACTCTGCCAAGAACACAGTACCGTCGATGATGACAGGCAAGTAGGCATCGGGGAGCAGCGCAACATCTTGATCGGCTGTGTAATCGGGTGGGGTCTGTGCGTACTCTGCAATCAGAACCTGCCCTGAAGGAGCCTTTGGATAAATGAAGTATTTGTTGGCGTTGCGCACATGGCGCATCCAGTTAATCGCCGGGCCAGCGGGATCATTCATCCATGTTGGGTAAGTCTCGTCCAGCGTAGTGCGGTCAACCTCGACCACACCGCCGCCGTTTTTGACTTGGAAGATTTCCATCACTCGGATGGAGTCGGAGGGAGGCGACTGCAATACCTGCCCTGCCGTGGTAGGGATTTCCCCAATGTAAGCAAAGAGGTCGGGGCGCAACACAGCCATGCGCTTGAGCGCTTGATTGGCGAACCCGAGCAACACTGCATCACTGTACCGCTGGGGTGCATTGATGTCTTGGAGGATGCGGCGAGCCTCAGTGATTACACTGGAGAGTTTCATACAGGCAGATTCCTAGAAGCATCAGCGTTAATGTCTGGGTTGCCCACTTCGACGGACTCCTCAGGCACAACCTCAGTCTCAAGACTTAGCCCTGTCTTGCGCCCTTTTTGTTTTTTGGGGACAAAGTTCTCGGGGTAGGCTTCTTCCTCAGTCACTTCCTCACACAGAGCGTTCTCAGCAAGGATCGCATCCCATTCATAAATCGTGCCATCGCGTTTGTTCCGTAGGTATCTCATGATTTTCCCTTCCTTTTTCCTGATGGAGACACAGGCCATGATTGTCTCGTAGGCCCAGTTTTCTTACTAGCCATCGACTGTTTCTCAGACGACGACATCTTTTTGGCTGCGGCTTCTGGTCGGCAGGCAGGATACCCTCGCTTGCTTTTCTCGGAGCCAGAGCGACCGCACTCTTTGCCGGTCTTCACATCGACCCATTTCTCTCCGAACCATTTGCCTAATCCGCCTTTAGCCACGTTTCTTCACCCGGTTATCTGCGCCAGACCAAGTACCACCGCGTTTCTTGTACTCCTTAGCAGCCCAAGCATTGGCGTAGGCCGATGGGTATACATCAAACTTTTTCTTGGCTTCCGCTTTTACGCGGCTCCAAAGTGCGGTGTTATTTGCCTTAGACTCAGCCATTACCACTTCACCTTATGCGACCAATACCTAGCCGATAGTTTACTCGGGTTCGCGTCCTGTGCGTTATGTCTGGCGTAATAAGATTTCTTACGGGCTTTGTCTTTGGCGGAGGTGGGGTTTTTGCCCGCACCCTCAACGCCCTGCTGCCCGAAGCGGATAATCTTCTCCTGCCCATTAGCGCACGCCTTGACGACATGCGACTTGGTAGGATGCGACGGCGTTCTCTTGGGAGAGTTACAGGCCATCTCAGACTTCTTGAGCACCTTAGCCATCACACCTCCTCATAAAGTACCGTTACTGTCGTGTCTGCGGCAGTAAACACTACATAAATCCCATCATCGAACAGTATTCCGGGTTCCACAAACGGAATGTTATCCGTCCCTTTACCATAAACATCTAGATGGTAGTGCGGTTCACCACCAGTGGGAGCAATTGTTCGATCATAAAACTCAATAGTGGTATCGCTAGAGTTCGGATGAAACACAATAAGTTGTCTAAACAATGCCCGCTTACCAACGACAAGCCCTGATGCTGTAAGTTGTTTGGCTTTTAGGACTCCTGTGCTCATCTCAATCTCCTAAAAGGAGGGGGCCGAAGCCCCCGCCCTTTATTTACTTACGATGCGTCTACAACCAAAGCCCACACGCGGCACTTCAAGTTGCCGGGGACGTAACCAACGAGGGTCACATCAATCGTGTCAGCAGCAGTGTAGTACTTACCAGCGGTCAGACCGACGGTAGCACCAGTGCTCAGAGTGTGGATCGAAGCAAACGAACCAACTGCGTCGGCAGCAATGCCGTCGAGATAGCCGTCAGCATCAGCACCATCACCCACATCCAGAGTCAGACTGCCCGTACCGGCGGTCTCAACTTCAACGCCGACATGCAGAACCAAAGACTTGGCGGGAACAGGAATTGCCTCAATCACATCGCCAGAAGCCAGAGCAGTAGCACCAGCAGCAGAGCGAGCAGCAGTGATCGCAGCAAAGTCCATTTCGACTTCCATGCGGGTTACTTTGGTCAGCCCATCAGCACGAAATGCAGCCGTGCCTTTGTTAAAACCAATCGAATCAGTATATGTAGCCATTTCAATCTCCTAAAAAGTTTGGAGGACGGGGGCCGAAGCCCCCGACCAATTACGACAGAGTGACGATGCCGGTAGACAGAGCCTCAGGCTTAACCACTTTGTAGCCGTAAACTTGCAGGCCACGGATGATGTTGCCGAAGGTGGACTCGGAGCGGATCGTCTCCATCTCGGTCATCTGAGAGGCGAACGTAAAGCCCATCTTGTGACCAGCAATGAGGTTGAACTTACCGCCGGTATCAACTTTCAGGTTGTGGCTCATATAAACCGTGAAGCGGTCAATCATACCGAGGCGACCGTTACGGAGAACAGAGACGCTATCACCTGTCAGCGACGCATCTTTCAGGTCAGACTTCTTAATCATGCCAGCCATCTTGGCGGGGATAATCAGGAAGCGGTTACCTTCAGGAGCGTTGGCCTCGTCCAGAACCGTACCCATGTCAACAATGTACTCAAGCACATTGGTCTTGGTAATAGCAACTGGAGAACCAGTCGTACCAAGGTTGATGTTGCCAGAGATACGACCTGCGCTACCACCTTTGTTGGCAGCAGCCACATCAGGCAGCATGTCGGTCAGAACGCGCTGGTCGATCTTGATCTTCATACGCTCGGAAGCGTCTTTCGACCAAGTGTCCATCAGAGCGATGTCAGACTGAACCTTATCCACATCGTCCTCGATACAGGCGAAGTACTCGCCCTTGTCGATTACGAGTTGCAGTTTGGGTTTGTCGGGGTTCTCGACCTGAAGGGTCTGACCTTTGACATAAGTTTTGATCGTGATCTCAGGGGTGGTACGGATGTTGACCGTATCGCCCATGCTCTTGATTTCGCCTTCGTAATCAGTGTTGGCAATAGCAGCCAGCACAGTTGCGTCGTAGAAATTCTCGATCAGTTTGCCCGACCAAATTTCGGGGATGAAGTTGCCGCTGTAGTTTGGGCGGCCTTGAGTGACGGGAAATCCCATGATAAAACTCCTCTAATCAAGCGTTAGCAACAATGCGTCCATCTCGCTGTGCAGCAAAGATGTCGCGTTCAATGCGGTCACGCTCCTGCTCTCGACCCTTGTACTTACCCGAGCGAACATCGTTAAAGAATGTCTGGATGTCCACAGGTGAATAGGTACGAGCGTTTGAATTAGAAGGCGCACCAGTGTTCCGAGAACGACCCGGAGCCACTTGACGTTCTAACTCTGAGGCAGGCGCAGCCCGGCGAGTGTTTTGAGCAACATTGGCTTGTCCAGTGAACTCAAGCCAAGACTTAAAGAAACTACCCACACGGCGCACATCTAGATTGCGCTGGGCATCCTCAAGGATGGTCTGACGAACAATACCTGTCAGCGGATCAATATCGAGCATCCATGACTGGAAAGCATCGCTATCGTTAATATCCCGCCAGTTAGGTACGGCGTCAGTAAGCGCAGCCCAAAATTGCTGCTCAGCAGTCATCGCCTGTCGTTGTGCTACTGCCTGTACTTGAGGTACGACATTAGCGGACAACTGACGAATCATGCCTTCCAACTGCGCGATCTTCTGAGCGACCGGGATGAGTTCTTCGCGAGACACACGACGCATAACATCGAGTGATTCGCCGTACTCCTCCTGATCTTTATCAGTTACCAACTGCTCAACTTCTGATTGGCGTTTGGCTGACTGCGCAGACATGGTTGCAAGCAATTGCTCCATCTGCTGTAGACGACCGGTAAGTTCTTTGTTCTGACTGTGCAGACGCGGAACCTCGGCGTTATACATGCCTTGGAGAGTGCGGTATTTCTGGTTAAGTGTTTCTTCGGCGTCTTTTCCGCCGTCTTTCCCTTGCTCCTCGGTACTCAACGACTGAGCAGCGTAGTCCGTTGCAGAGTTCTCGTCGGCAGATGTAGCGGGTGTATTCGCGTCTTCAATGGACGAAGTTCCACCGTCGGCGCTGTTATCGCCATTGGTTTCGTCACCATTGAGTTGCTTATACAACTCCTGTACAGCCTCGGTCTGTTTACGAATTTGCTCTGGAAGTGCCATGATTAAACGCTCCTATCGGTATGCGTGGATTAGACGGCGAGTCATATCATTGAGACTTTGCCGCTAGTTCAGGGGACTCTTTGGCGAGTTTGTAAATCTCGCCCAAAACTTGGCATCGCCCCTGCATCAATGCCGCGTTGTTTATTGCACTGGGGAGTTGCTCCAGTTCATGCGTACGCCAAGCCTTGAGCCAGTCCAGAATCTCTGGATACTGACGCACTGACGTAGCAAGCGCGTGGACAACCTTAGGATCAGGACGAATCATAATCCCCTCCCAGATACTGTGTTCGCTTCCATTCCACCTTTGGGAGTGCCATCAGGTTGCGTCGGTGCAGGTGCTGGACTCTCTTGCGAGGGGGCCATAACCCCACCCTCACCAGTCGGAGCAGCAAGCCTTGCAACAAACGCAGCCTTCTCCCGAGACGGAATGATCTCGTCCACAGGCATTTGCAACCCTTTAGCCACTTCGCGAAGAATCGCGGCGCGACCATCCCTACCAAGAATCTCGATGTCAATCGGATTGGCGGTTGCGTTGAGGAACTCGATACGGCGCATGTTGACAGTCTCTTTGACCGCCAAGTTCACTGCGCCTCGGGCGACAACCTGAGCGTCACCCTTAATAGACTCATCCTCGTCGTAGCGCATGTTGTACACAAACTGGCGCATGACGATGGGTTTAATTACATCCGTGTCGATGTGACCGACAACCTGACGAATACCTTTACCTGCCGCGCCCATCAGCATGGACAGGCCGGACGATGTACGCCCAGCACCTTGCGTGTCGAGATTGCCGTAGAGGTAAGCAGGAATACCTGAGTGATCGTCAGCCATGCGGCTAAACCGCTCGTACACACCCATCAGGGTGTTGGCATTATCTTCAGGCTGCGTGAAGCGAACAGCAGGCGCACTCGACCCAACGGGGTCGTTCATCACCTGCCATATCTTCCATGGGTGCATCTGAGTGATGTCCTCGTTCGGAGGAATACGCTCAAGGTTGACCTCGACCTGCGGGCCAGAGGCAATGCCCATGTTGTTAACCAGTGCACGCGCTGCGGCGTTACAGATGTTCTGGATGTCCTCGATGATCTCTGGGATACCCTTACCCCAGAACGCGCCCGGGCACTTGATGAACGAAGTCTTGCAATAAGGCTTCTGACCCAGTGGGTCGTAGTTCAGCACAGCCTTGATGACATAGTTGCCGATCACCCATACATTGGCGTCGTACTCTTGGGCCTCATCAGGAACCTCGTCCTCAGTCATCCCCCACTCGCGCAGCATCTTGCCGGAGACTTTGCCCCAGAACTCCAGAGCATCGAAGATGTCGGTCGGACGCATATAGGAGTAGTACTTGCGCTCCTCCTCTTGCTTCTCCAACTCAGCGATCTCATTGATCCACGAAGGGCCAGCACCGTTTTCCAAAATCTCACGGATAGCATCCTCGTCATAGCCCGGCACACCGATCAGGTCTGCCAACTCAGTGCGTGACAAGGGGTGGTGCTCAAACAAATAGCCTTCGTCGATGTTGGTAATGCCCGGCTCAGGATAGATGCGGAACGGATCAACACGCTCAAACTCAGGAGCCAAGCGCTCGATGGGCTTAACCGTAGTCACACCCGTTGAAGTATCCCAGCCCAACGCACGCTGACGGCGCACGATCGGGCCTTTGATGAAGGCCGCAGGGAATGTAACGAGATCAGTGATGAAGTCGTTGAACGACTCGACCCAGCCGCCTTGAGCGAACTGATCTTCGATCTTGATCTTCATCTTGTCAGCGCGGTTCTGCGCCGACTGTAATAGTTTGAAGCGGTACTCTTGGGAAACCAGTTCCTTGAGTTCTTCCATCTGCTGCTTGCTAGGAGCCTGCTGGGTGTCCTGAAGAATCTCCAAGACCTTATTGGCAAACTCATCCTGAAGCGTTCTTTGCTGGTTAGGCGACAGATCAGGGATGGGGGTAGGCAGGATGTCCCAAGGGGGTGTACCGCTGTCGAGCAAGATGTCGCGCAACCAAGACTCGGCTGCACGGCACTTGACTTCGGTAATCATCATGAAAATCTCTGAGCCGCCTTGCGCACGAATCTGCGTCAACTTGTCAGGCTCATACTCCCCGTTGCGCTGGCGCATAGCGGTGAGCATCTTGTTCTTCATCGGCTCTTTGGCAATCTTGGCTGCATCCCAACACAGACGCAGGTAACTCGATAGGCCAAGGATCATGGGCTGGTTCTGACGCTCTTGCAGCGCAGCCTGTGCCGCGTCCGCCTCTTGGCGGGCAAGTTCGTCGTTACTCACTACGCGCAGGAAGGTTAGCCCAGCAGCCATT
>Ga0099848_1001333_pt1 | contig 11517 bp, 10 predicted proteins | sample CB_VirMetaG_3_FD_78179 | JGI IMG/M metagenome (GOLD analysis project Ga0099848, IMG submission 78179) | Freshwater to marine saline gradient viral communities from Chesapeake Bay - CB_1508_1S Viral MetaG | ecosystem: Environmental > Aquatic > Marine > Coastal | place: USA: Chesapeake Bay... | reverse complement strand
CTCCGTTGCGATCTCTACTGAGTTATCGAGTACGCTTACGATCTCACTGCGAAAGTCTATCTTCTCTACAAAGATCGTATCTCCTGGCTTAACAATTGGTTGTATTCCTGTAGCCGATAAAACTACACGTGTGTTGTTCGGGAAAAGCGTGCAGTTAATTAACTCACCGCCTCTAGGTAAAACCGTCACTTCTGCTTTAGACATTGGGACGCTCATATGATTCATCGCGAACCACTGAGAGTTATGCGTGACTACCTCACCGTCCGCAAGAGAAGAGCTACGGTCTATAACCACGTATGTAATTGCGTCGACAACTCTAAGAGATATGATTTTATGTGCGCCCTTTAAGTCACCTTCGCCTACCAACAACCACTGAATGTCCTTGAGCCTTTCCGTCTGATCTGTGACCACACCTGCGTTGTCCGCAGAGAATACGCGAAGGGCGCTCTTAAGTCCGACGGTACCGTACTCAGTGATACTAGTCCCCTCGATATCTGAACTCAGAGTAAAATCTTCGACGTCGAAGAACGCGCGCTCATCAGTCTGCGGCGTAAGGTACACGTCCGCCTTTCCACCCAAGTGTACGCTACTCGTGACAATCTCTTCTCCGAAAATGGCAGATGGACGTCCTTCGCCGACAACAGACCAGACAGAACCGTCGTTGACGGGGAAGTCACCTCTGACGACATACGCCGTACCTCCTTGGACTAAGCCTCCTGCGATAGGCCCTAGTAATATCTCGGTAATCTCTACCTCAGAGAAAGTCCCGTCCGAAAGTTTGCGTAAGTTGAGTGTGTCTCCCTGCTCAACATATCCGCCATAGAGAGAGATGACAGCAACGGAGCTGTATACCACAGAGAAACCTGAACCACGAATCACACCGCGAGTTTCTGCGTCTACTGCATCTCTCGTCATTTCGGTGTCTCCGAAGCCCACTACCTCGACGCGATCGATGTTTGAATTATCAGATAGCACTTTGGCGCGGATGCCTCTATCTGATACGAGTGAGCGCTCATTGATTACCTGAACAAGCCTTGTCGCAAACGCCTCACCTGACTCTTCGTCTACACCGCCTAACCCTGGGCGTACATTTGTAACAGACGCGACGTTATTCATATTTTGGCTAGCGACGATCTGATTCGCGTCTATGTTATACGTCGTGCCTGACTGCTCTGAGATACAGTCAATTAATACGGAGTACACGCCAGACGACGAAGTACTTCGTATGTCAGCCGCCGTGATCGTATAGTTACCAACGGGCCTAAACGCGAGTCCATCTGCTGTCAAAAACCTTATGCCTGCATTCACTGATACATCTCTCAGGTTAGATAGCGTAACAGTAACCGTGACACGTGATCTCGCGCCTGTGATGCGTGATACTGCCCAGTTAGAAGCTAAGGCGTCAATGTCCTCCACCGATAACGAAGATGGGTCCGCTAAGCTTTGAGATCGAGCGATCCTTGAGAGCTCCGCTCGATATGGCTCTACAAAAAGAGACGCTGCGTTAATCACGATATCAACAAGTGCATCCCCTGCGCCAAGCGTAAGATCAGGGAACGCTTCAAGTAACTTAGAACGCATCAACTGAGAGGCATCTGTATCTAACGGATCGGCTCCGAGTGTGTCGACGATCGGATCGATGACAATCGCTTTAAGAACACTACCTTCAGATACGTCTAAGGTAGGGTCGTAAGTCAGCAGTCTCTGTGTAACATAGTTAGTAAAGTCGCTCATCCTGTAAACTCCGCGCTTATGGCCTCTCCGGATTGACTATAGATCTCGATCATAACACGTACTTGATCTACGCTCTCTTGTCTCACACCAAGTATCTCAATATGACTCAGCGCGCTGCCTAGAGGCTCGTCATCTCTCTGCACTTGAATGAGCCTTTCCTCCGCAGCGCGTATACGTGAGAGGAGTTCGCTGCTTAGCGTTCCTTTAGCGACTGACGTGCCTGAGAGTTGGTCGAGACCTACGCTTAAACCGAGAAAAGCATCCGAATCCGAGGACGACATCAAAGACTTAATGACGCGCTGTCTAAGAACCTCTTGAGGAGATGTAGTCAGTGTCTCAACTACGTAAGACGGGAGGATCTTCATTTCTACGCTATCGCTCTCATTCACAGAGTATATCTTCAGGTCACTCACGTTCTTGCTCACTTTCTATATGCGCAATGGCTGATTCTAGTGCGTGTATCAGACCATCCACACGTTCTATATCCTCTTCAATCGTTGTTAGTAAGTCTGTCGCCGAAGATATCCTCCGCTCCTCTGTGCTGATCTCGGGATCATTAACGGAAAACCGGACAAGCAGTGTTGTAATCCTTCTTACAAGTATCCTTAAGTCTAGAGGGTTCATGTTAGCACCTTAACCTGCAATGTCCTAGTGTGCTCTGCAAGCATCGACTCATATGATGCCTCGCTCTCCGAGACAGAGAGATATTCGTCAATCATTAGGTCAGATAGCAGATCAGCAGCTCGGTCGTAACCCATCTTCCTGTGCATTCTTATTAAATCTGTGACGATCGGGTACTCCACAGGCATCGATCCTATCTCTCTACAGCAGCGACTCACCTTCTTAATGTAATCTTCCGCAGATATCGTAAAGTCGTAAATCTTAACAAGTTTGTCATTATCAATCTCTCCTGAAACGTTAATCCCTTTAGGCGCGTCACCGACATACGAGACTGAGTTCTTAAGACGAGTCTGCGTCGAATAGATGAGACTTCCGCTACCAATGTAGCGGGAAAGAGAACCATCCTGCGCGACAACAGCACTTTCGCCTCGTGCATTAACGATAATGTCACCCTCGCCCAAGGCCGTATCCCGCATGTAACTACTATCTACCGTGTACGCGACCTCACTACCTTGTACGATGGCCCTTCCTCTGTATGTGACAGTCTCTGTGACAACCGTGTATTTCCCTGAAGAAAGAGAAGACGCCGCACTCTTTCCTTTAATCAGCAGGATATCGCCGTCGCTTACCACATACGTATCTCTGCCATTCTCTATGTAAAAAAGAGCGTAGGGCGCGTTTTCAACATACTCATCTTCTATCTGAAGATCGACCTCTTCCACATTTCTGTTAATCTTACCCGGCAACAAAGTAGTGAGGCTCGCGGCTGTCCGATAAGCCCTTGTCATTGATGTGCGCGGCGAGAGCAACCCTCTCGACCGTATAATGTCTACGCAGCTTATATTTAAGGGAAAGGTTAATGTGTATACCCCATCTTCTTCTGCGACATCAACCCCGTATAGCTCAGGGTTTCTCACGTCATCCTCCCCTATGTATGCCGTGTCGACCTGTATATTACTGTCCCCTGCTGGCTCAACAATGTTGAGATGCATCACGACAGGATACCGCTTATCGATCAACGCCGTTGCCACGAGCTCAGGGATCAGAACGCTTGAATCGTCTAGGATTATAGAGAACTCTCTTCCGCTAGCAGGCATCTGTACCGAAGTCTCGAGCACCGCACCTTCTGTCGTCTCGTACACTCTCTCCGGTGAGTATAGCGTGTCTTCTTCTTGGACGTCAGGTGACACGGGAGTGTCTAAATGGGCGTGAGCCTCAAGTCTCTTTGTAAATTCAACTAGTTGACTAAGCGATACGTTCAGCGATTCGACATTAGACCTGACATTACCTGATTTGATATTTGCGTAAGACTCAGTTACTGAATCGCGTGTGAGGTGGATAAGGCTTTCCGTTTCTCTCACGCTCGACATCACACTCGGCGTCAATAATCCACTCATCGCGTAAAACGCTCTCGGCTCTAAGGCCAAGGCTGAAATTGTCTTCGATCGCACTCCATGAATACTCGTCTGTACCCCAGACAACAACTCGCTGATTCTTGCTAAACTGCTCATGCTTACCCTCAACTACACTCTCAGCATACGTGATCATTTCATAATATGGTAATCTCAGCTATTCGCATAGATTCTTAAAACTCATAAAGTCGTTGAGTTTCTCCTCTTCCTCATCAATAGCTGATACGCAGCTCTCCCCGAATATCCATAAACGTGCCTGCTCGGCTAGTCTTAAGCTCTCAGGGTCTTTTGGTTTTTTATAGATCAGAGCGAGATCCTCATACGCGCGCCTTATGACGGCCCGCAGCACGCATTCATGGCCCACACTCCACCTCGATCTCGTGCAAAGTCTTCTCGACGCACGGTCTGTAGAAAATGCCATTAAGCTGAGACGCATCTGTATAAGAGTTAAGCTTAACAGTGTACGTACCCGCTGCGAAGCAGATTATACTTAAGACGTTACCTGCGATCGAAGTCTGAATATCGAGAGACTCCACAGAAGAGATTAAATACGCATTTGATTTATCGGTGGCGGTTCCGTCGGAAAGCGTCGTGGAGAGTTCAACCAAATGAGTCACGCCGACAGATGTAGATATAACGTCATCCGCTTCGACAGACGATGCACAGGGTGCGACTAAGTCCACAAGCCTTGCAGTAGGTCGCTGAGGTATATTGATATCTGCGTAGCTCATGTCTTCGTAATCAGTATCTCCGTAGCGCGTAATCGGAAGTGGGCCTATCCGATAAGACGAGCCTCGGACAAGATCTATACTTACTTGACCTCTTAAATGATTAATACCTGCTACGCCCGTTACGATGTCATGACTGTGTGCGTCACCGACTGTACCGACGCGGATCACTTTCATCTTCCATCGATCAGGAAGTTCACTCCCTAAAGGATCCCTGATTTGACCATAAACACGACATATGTGAGCGTCTAGAGGAGGCGCTACTTCGTTGAGACTCGCGTACAAGTTGTACACATGCCCATCATCAGGACTCAAAACTACATTTTCTGGGAAACTGTAGTCATAGAGACTTGCGCGGACACGGACCTGATTCTCATCAGTAACAAACAGCGCGAACCCATCGACGTCTGAGATTGTGCTCATTATCGGTGTGCCGCTCATATCAAAAATACCAACGCTTGCTCCAGGAATGACCTCATCGTTATCAGTGTAAACTTTAATTACAAAAGCAGCCATCAGACATCACTCCTAATCAGTGTAGTCCAAGGAGGAGCGGGGTTCGCGAGAAAATCCTGCCCTGTGGACACGCTCGCGTCTAGTAGGTCAAAGTCGACGTCAGGTACTGTGACTTCACGAGTCACAGCGCTGAGGGATGTCTGAACGATCACTTTAGCGCCCTTGATCAAGTTGAAAGATGCCTCGCCTGAGCCATCTGTGTATTTGTGTACAGGTATCTCCGTGAGGCATGGCCTAATCACCTCTCCTGTGGAAGGCGATGTAATTGAGTAGTCGCTCAGTACAGGTCGTACAGATACTTTAATCCGACTTATCGGACGTCCTGTTGCGTCTACCACTTTGACTGACCCTAAGACTTTAACATCATCCGGTGCGGTGCTTTCTTCAGACGCGCGCGTCACAATAAAGCCAAGCTCGGCGAGCGCGGCGATCAGAGTCGCATCAGATACGTCTCTAAGGTAATCAATGACGTCCTGAACTAGTTTGTCTCTACCTAACATTTTGAGCTCCTCTCCATAACTATACGTCTTTTAAGCCTCACGTACCTATCCTCCATCTCGCCAAGCATCGACGCACTAAAGATGTGCTTTAGCTCTTCTGGATCTTCTGCGCGTTCTATGACGCGTGAGAGCCTCAGTACTTTCTCGGACAGCGCATTTTTGTTAAAGTGAGATACATCAAGTACGACGGTGGAATATCGAGTCTTTGGAACCACGCTGATGACACTCGCGCCTCCCGTCTCAAGAAGCGCCGCTAATAAAAGGTTCGTAATCTCGATCTCGTTGGACAAGACTAACTCCTATCGAGGATTAAGTATTTTATTCCCTCAGGAGTCTGGTTCACATCTCCCTGCAAAGTCAACTTCATTCTGCGGTATGCGTCCCCCGAATCATCTCCCATTTTATATCTAAGTACGTAGTAGATGTACCCATCGATCCCGTCTGTTTTTCCATTCACTGCAACATGGACGTGACAACATACGCCTCCTACATCTTGGAAGGCTATAAACTTTTCGCTATCCTTGGTACCAACGAGTGAGGAAACTGCTACAACGAGTTTCCCGCCATTGTCTGTGAATACACCAACTGGTTCTGGGTCGAAAAGAAGCTGGTCGGTGTGAATATTACCCGGAGGGTCACGAAGAGCGCACAGCTTTTCTATGAGCTGATACAGTGTCTCATACTGATTCTGAGGAGCGATCAACATCTTACCTAGTGAATAGCCGTAGAATGGTGATTCAATCACTGTGTAGCCGATATTTTTGTAACCTTCTATCGTTTGCGAATTATACGTTCTCAGTATCGCTCCGATGTTAGGTATGTCTATGCCTACACTATCAAAGTTAAAACTTGCGGCGTGCACGGTTGTCGCGGCGAGCTCCGCGTGCTGATTTATGACACTACCAGCGTGATTAATTGTGAAGTGCGTACTTGCTGCATCTCCCCTGCTAGATAACATCGCAGCGATCGCGCCACCGTCATCCGCAGAAAAACCTCTCTGAGTTCCTCCCCAGTGTATGATGATTCGCTTTGCCGGAACACTTCTAAAGCGAGTTCTGTCTCCAAAGTCAAAACCGTGTACATCTGGAGAGGCATAGTTTTTTATAGTCGCCCCATTAATATTAATTTGTTGTCCGTTTTTATCTACGTCGTATAAGTCGCCGTACACAACGATCTTGTCGGTCTCCTTTGGCGCTTTAAAAGGTAGGAGCCTATCTGCGTTGTCTGGAGGTTGATCTGTACCTATGTAGTGAGGCAATACGTCAACACCTGTGAATTTGGATCCCATAACCACACGTATAGCAAGGGTACCCCAAGTCTCTTTGAACACGGCGTTAGGTATATTCGCGTTAACAAACGCGCTCGTCAGCGTGTTGAGCATCGTTACAGGGTCGTCAGTATACTGTTGAAATAGTGTATTTCCGAGACCTACGCGGAAGAGTGAAGCAACAGTCGCGTAGTCGTTGTACGGCCCGTACATAAGTTGTCTCGCATACTTAACACGAAGTCTGACGATGTGTTCAAGTTTAGCGAGTGAGTCAGGCCACTGGGTTTTGTCATTAGATCTGCCTGTTAAAGGATCGATATTAACGTCTTCTAGAACAATCTCGTCCCATTCGTCTGCGTGAAGTATGACGAGAGATCCCAACCTGTTGTCGAACTTCTTACCTTTCGGACGACGTGCTCCTTTTACGAGTGCCTCTCCGTTCGTCAAGAGACCTCGTTCTTCGTTGAAAGGGCCTGGGTCAGGTATCGATCCCGGAGGGTTACCGCTAGCATCGGGTCTAAAGTCGAAAGACACGGGTGTCACATCATAGATACTATTCCCGACCGCAACAACGTCTAGCCAGAGAGCAACCGACCCTGTATCAAATGCACCTCGAGGAAGGGACAAGGAATTTGCATTCGGATAGTATGCGACAAACTTATCGAGATCTGGCCCTGCTAGTGCGTCTTTAATAGCTGTCCAGCTATTCCTTAGAATTTTGTTGTAGAAGTTAAGGACGTCTACGGACGATATGTTGTTAGCAAGATTAGCGTATTCAAAGTCGAGAGGTGTGCCCGGTGGTCTTATCGCGTTGAAGTCCGGGCCATACGGTCTCTCCGGTACGGGCTGTAGTATAAATCCTGTATCCGTAACTAAAGATGCAGGTACTGTACGTGTGACATTAATCCGATTAGGATCAACGCTTGAAACACCAGGAGGTATATTAAATACAACCCAGTGATTCTTTTTAGTCATAAGGATAGGCAGATTAATGCCCCGATCTGAGAAGTGAACCCTGACAGGACCTTGTCCTTTACCGACGAGCTTCTTCAGGTCAAAATTATTGGACACTGCGCGCGCGATGTCTGCTGGCAGGTTACCGAATCTAACCCCAAGCGTTACATAACCTGGTAGCACTCTATCGCTTGATAGCCCTAAGTAGACAAGCCAACTACCATCGTCAGTTTGACTTTCAGGTCTACTTATCAGCCCACTCAGATCTAACCCTGACGGCTTACGTTGGTTTTGAGCGTGTTCAAAAGTAGAGGCTCCGCTATTAAAGTAAAAAACAAAGTCTGCTTCGCGCTTAGAACCAAATAGCTCCTCTATAAAGGTGTCGTTGAACGAGTCGACCGCGGACGAAGTCTCAAAACCTGTGTTTAACGTATCGGCTTTGAGTAACCGGAAGGGGGGCGTTAATCCAAGACCCTGGAGGTTGTTATTTTGCCTGAATCTCAAGCTTTGCTGGGATTGTACGGATAGACCGCCTTGCTTAGCAAGCTGCCCTCTTGCCTTGTTAAGCTGTTTAAGCTTCATGCGTTTATAACCTTGGGCCGCATTACGCGCCCCTTTCAACGCTGAGCTGGCGTTCTTTCCTATGTTTTCTGAGTTTACAGGTACACAAAGTACTCTTGGGCTCTTAGGGCTAGCCATTAGTAGTAATCTTCAATCTTCTTAGAGATACTTGCAGATAACCTTGAGACCTTTGATGGATGGATCCGCAGGGATCGCGCAATATCGCCTGGCTTCTGACGAGGGGCGCCGTTGAGCCCGAACATACGCTCATACACTGCCTTCTCTTCCGGCGTCAACTCCTCCTCGACCATCTTGAGCACAATCCTATCCTGCGTAGGAGCAGAGACGAACGCGTTTTGATCAAGCCCTGTCTGTATGAGGTCACGTCGATCCTCTGCGATATAGCGCCCCGCCTCCCTCGTAGAGACCTTCATCCGCTTACCGAGCTCTGACGCGGTAGGATCACGGCCTAGTTGATCCGTGAGCTCTGACCGCGCCGTTGTGTATTCACTCCAGTTTTGAGCTCTAGACTCAACAACACGCGCTAAGTTCTGGTGCTTTTGTACGAATCGCCCGACGCGTTTCTGTCTATTCATCACGTGAGTAGACAGCTTAGCACCCATGTTTGGGTTGTAGTCGTGAAACGCTTCGATCATATGCTTCTTAGCTTCGGCCTCGATCATACTCGGTGGTATGTCTACGGATGAAAATTTGTTCCGTGTCATACCGATGATCTTAGACATGGACCTCATAAGCGGCTCTAACTTATTAGGGTCTTTGCCGCTATTTTTCCACGCGAGCCATAACTGAAGCTCGTCCTGCTGAGAGATCCCACCTTGAGGATCATACACGATTTGAGCAGGCGCAAGTGTAGGTGCAGAAGATTGAGGAGTGATACCAAATCCTACGTTAGGCCTAAAAGGTCTGAAATTGGCACCTTTGACAAGAAAATCTTCTAGAGCGTTCAAGTTTACATCCCTGACATGTACTTCTTTTGATATTTTTCCTCTTCCATCTGAAGTTTTCTGCGCATGCGAGACAATCTAGACTCTTCGAGCTCCTTGCCTCCAGCGTCCCAGCGCTTCTTAGCGTAAGGCGCAGCTACTGCGGTACCAAGAACACCTGCGCCTATGGCGACCGCCTTTCCGCTAACTGCGATCTTATACATCTCGTCTTGGAAAGCTTCTAGCATAATATCTCTGCGTGTCATCCTAGCATACCTCTTGAGTTAAGTTTATTACGGTACTGCCTTACGGCAGCGTTTCTAGTTGCTCTCACGTCAAGGTTAGGGTTAATCCTCTTATTAATCTCAATGACCTCTTCTTGAGTAGCTGGTCGAAATCCATCTGGACACCGATCCTTATCTTGATCATACACACTGTCATCAATAAGCGCTATAGGTTTGTCTTTGTTGTTCGTTGACCAAGCTAAACTATGAAAAGACCCTAAAACATCAGGTAACGTGGCGATATCTCGGTATACTTTCTTCATAGAATACTCTCCGCCTGCGCCTGTGTTAGATCCATACTCGTAAGCGAGTATATCGATAGCGGTCTCTTGCGCTGGGACTCTTACAGGAGATGAAGCGTTAGTCACTGTTACCTTACCTGGAGCAGTGAGTAGGTCAAACTGAGGAAGCCCCAGGGCTTCGACTTTAGGTTTAACAATATCTGTGATCGACCTCACGCCTAACATAGGCATGTAGACTTTCTCGGAGATTAAAGCGGAGCTGTATATATCATCTACGTAGCGAGGACGTATCATTTCCTCTAACGGCGCTGTAGTTGCTGTCGATTTAGGCACATCTCCGTAGTACACATGTATCTGAGAGAATGCCGGAATAGGGAATCTGCCGGGTACGTAATGAGCATACTCAGCACACGCTTTAATCACCTCTTGGGTAGGCTCAACGCTTCTTACGCCTGAGAGTAAATCCCGCATAATATTTAAGGTATCAGCGCTCAGAGGTACTACACCCGTATTCGTGTGGTACAGATAATCAGTTACCTTCGCAATATATGCGTCTACGCTGTAAGTCGAAATATAGGCCTGCTGTCCCTCGACTGTCATTCCGTCAAAGTCGGTTGTATCTCCGCCTGCGTGGTCAGCTATTTTGACATCTACGGCCCTGATATTCTCGTTTGCCACCAACGTACCGGGCGTATATATCCCAGGTATCTTCGGTATTTTTATACTTTGACCTGTCGTGGTCTTAACATCGCTTGTATAGTCACCTCCGGGTCTTTTAGTACAGCCTAACAAAACCGCGAAGTTTCTTAGATCTTCGTCACTTATTGTTGCGCTACTGACAGTCGGACCGAGGGCTTTTAGGTCAGCGAAGCTCACAGTGACTGGAGGTAGGCCTACCACATCCGTAATTGTACTACCCGCGAGCTTAGAGAGGAATGCATCATCTTTAGCGCGATGAGGTCTAACATACTTTAGCTCGTAACTTGTGGTACCCGCGGATTGCTGAGAAACAGAATGCGTAACAGATATGAGTAGCCCTATATAGTGCTCATTCTGAGAGGTAGCGGATCCAGGTTTCTCGAAGAGATCGCCTTTGCCGGTCACAGGAGTACCGTCTATCAATACCATAGGTAGTCCTACAGCAGCATATAAATTAAGAACGCCTACGGCAGAAGCGTTTCGATTGGCTAGTTTGCCGCGGACGAACTGCGCATTTGCAATTCTAACGAAGAAGTCATCGCGCTCTACTTCAGAGAAACTCGATTGGTCCTTCAGCGTGTTCTTCAACTGCTGTATTGATTCCTGTGTCTCCTTACCTAATGAGCCTGTATTGCTCGCCTTTGTAAGTGCTATCGTATGAGCAAGCCTATCTACTGTGCTGAAAGACGGGATTACTCCAGAATACACTTCGTGATCAAAGATCTTACCTGCTAAAATATCACGTGCATGATCTATTGCTTTTTGACTAGAGCCTGCTTTGTCTTTACTTACGCTCCTTACGGTTCGAGACTGAATCTCCACAAACTCTTCAATCGAAGGTGCGTAGTATATGAGTTGATCAGCTCCGCTTGTACCAAACATCGATCTCTCGATATTTGTTGTCAAGTGAAGTCGTGTAGGCTCACTACTGAGCGCTCGTGAGTAATTAAAAGACGTGTACATATCTGGGTAGAGAACGTTGCACGACGGCGCTACCCCAAAGTAAAGATCAGGCAGGATGTTCATCGTGTACAATCTCTCTGCGCTGTTCTCTG
>Ga0099848_1001330_pt1 | contig 11528 bp, 16 predicted proteins | sample CB_VirMetaG_3_FD_78179 | JGI IMG/M metagenome (GOLD analysis project Ga0099848, IMG submission 78179) | Freshwater to marine saline gradient viral communities from Chesapeake Bay - CB_1508_1S Viral MetaG | ecosystem: Environmental > Aquatic > Marine > Coastal | place: USA: Chesapeake Bay... | reverse complement strand
CACATGGCCAAGAGCACCCTCCGCCCCGTCGTAAATGGGGTAAGACCCATCGTAATTGGGATGGATTTGGGGTTAACCCCGGCTGCAGTTATCGGCCAACAAGACCCGCGTGGTCGCGCACTGATACTTGACGAGTGCGTATCGTTCGACATGGGCGTGCAGAGATTCGTGAGAACCTTGCTTAAGCCGATGCTTTACGAAAGGTTTCCGGGGATTCCTTTATTAGTGGTGACAGACCCAGCGGGTATCCAGCGTGCCCAGACTGACGAGCGCAGTGCTGTGGATATCATCAAGGCTGAGGGACTTAAGGTCATCCCGGCCAAGACTAACAACGTGTCCGCGCGTATCAACGCGGTGGACGAATACCTTATGCGTCAGGTGGACGGCGATCCGGGCTTTGTGGTCGACCCTCGGTGTACACAGTTGAAAGCTGCCATGATGGGCGGCTACCGGTACAAGCCCAAGGGCAACGGGGAGATCGACAAGAACAAACATTCCCACGTAGCCGAAGCATTGCAGTACCTGATGCTCCACATTGCGAACGCGAGCGACTCTGGCAATATGCCCTACCGGCGAGAGGTTAAAAGGGTTGCAGCCTCCGGTTGGACTTGATATGTTTCCTCTCGCATTGTTGTTACCTCTGTGTGCTACTAAATCTCCCGTAGCTTTAACCCCCGAGAATCCCTCGGGGGTTCTTTTCCTATTTGACTTCTGTTAGATTTGTGGTACAAACCGCACAACGCGGAGGAGTATTCGCATGAAGTGCAACAAGCCCTACTCGGTCAAGTCGGACAATCCTAAGATGTCGGGTTCGGAAAAGCCCCGAAGCTATATGGGCGGTGGGATGATTAAGTCCTATCAGATGGGCGGCATGGTCGAGAAGCCGATGCCTGCTAAGTCTATGTCGAAAGGCCCCTCGCGTCGTCTCGGCCCGGCTAAAACCCGCGCTAAGCAAGAGATGATGATGAAGGAAGCCGAAGGCAAGAGCATGACTGAGAAGATGCAGGGCGCTTACCGAAGGTTCTACGGCAAGTAAACTAAATGGCTGGACTAACCTTTCTTCGAGTCGTTAGTAACGACGAGTTGTCCAAACAGGAGCAGGCTGCATCAGATGCGGCCATGCAGGCTCGTCAGAATCAGCCTGTAATCTTAGGGTTAGTTGGTTATCTTCGTGAGTGTTGGGACGCAGCCCAGATGGCTAAGAAGCCTCTGGAGAATGAAATGCTTCGCGCTTTGCGTCAGCGCAACGGTGAGTACGAGACTGACAAACTTGCAGCCATTCGTGCGCAAGGCGGTTCCGAAATCTACATGATGATCACTGAGGTCAAGTGCCGCGCTGCGGAGTCTTGGCTTCGAGATATCTTGCTGGATAACGGTAGCCCACCGTGGGACTTACACGCTACTCCGATTCCGGATTTAGCACCTGCGCAAACGCGAGAGATTCAGGCCGAGTTTGCTGAGAAAGTCCTGAAGATGGTGCAGGATTTGGGTCAAGCCCCAAGTCCCGAGCAGATGGCTGAGATGAAAGAGATGGTCTCTCAGGACTATCGCTTCCGCATTTTGCGTGAGTCTCAGGCGCGTGCTGACCGTATGAAGTTGAAGATCCAAGACCAGTTCGCGCATGGCGGCTGGGAGAAGGCGTTCAACGACTTTATCACTGACTTGGTTACTTTCCCGTGTGCGTTTGTTAAGGGCCCGGTTGTGCGCAGACAGCGCACGTTGGGCTGGAAAGTACTACCATCTGGGCAGACAGTGGTCGAGCCTGTCGACAAACTTGGCCCTGAGTACGAGCGCGTAGATCCCTTCCGTATGTACCCCGAGCCGGGTATCGAAGACTTCAACGAAGGGTACATATTTCAGCATCATCCGATGACCCGCATGGATCTGTCCGAACTTATCGGCGTTCCGGGTTATGACGAGGATGCAATTCGTAAAGTCCTTGAAATTGGCAATGGTCAGTCTTGGATTAACGAGGATGTTGAACTGATCAAGGACGAGGAGGAACGCAAGTACTACTCATACATGCGCCCGACCGAAGTGTATGACGCTCTGGAATTCTGGGGCAAAGTCAGCGGTAAGATGTTGCTTGAGTGGGGGATGACGGAAGACGAAGTTCCAGATCCCGCCAAGGAATACGACGCGAACGTGTGGGTAGTGGGTAATTACGTTATCAAAGCGGTGCTTAACTATGACCCGCTTGGAGAGAAGCCGTATGCGAAAACCTCCTTCATCAAATGTCCGGGCGCGTTCTGGGGCAAAGGTATCCCGAAAATCATCGAAGACCTCCAAAGCGTCTGTAACGCGGCGGCGCGAGCCCTCGTCAACAACATGGGAATCTCCTCCGGCCCCCAAGTTGAAGTCAACCTTGAGCGAATTCCTCCCAACGAGGACATCACTCAGCTTACTCCTTGGAAGATTTGGCAAGTTACTAACGACCCTCTGGGATCGAGTGCGCCAGCAGTACGATTTACTCAGCCAGAAGATAATGCTCAGACCCTTATGGCTGTATATGAGCGCTTCAGCCGTCTTGCTGACGATCATTCTGGTATTCCTGCTTATGTCTATGGCGACCTGAACGTTCAGGGCGCTGGTCGAACTTCGTCTGGCTTGTCGATGCTTATGGGTGCTGCGGGTAAGGGTATCCGTCAGGTAGTCATGCACATCGACATGGATGTGGTTAAGCCTATTGTCGAGCGTCAGTTCATCTACAACATGCGCTACGACGAAGACGAGAGCATCAAGGGAGACGTTGAGGTTGTGGCCAAGGGTGCCGTCAACCTTGCGGTCAAAGAAACCGTCAATCTCCGCAGAATCGAGTTTCTCAATGCAACCGCCAATCCGATCGACGCCGAGATTCTTGGCCGCGACGGACGCGCAGCGATCCTTCGGGAAGTTGCCAAGGGGTTGCAGATGGATGTTGATGAGGTTGTCCCGTCTCGGGAAAAGGCAACGTATCAGGCTAGAGTGGAAGCGCAGGCGATGGCCCTTGCTGCTGAGCAGCAACCGGCGCAGCCTCAGAGTGGAACACCCACGCTACCTGACGGCTCTCCCAAAGGCGGTGTAGAAGCCACGACAGTCCGTGGCCCTAGCGGGAGGGCGGCATGATCCGTCCTGAACCCAAGGTGATTAAGGCTGTTGCTATGGCCGTCCGTCAGTACCCGGAGATTCTCCAGTACTTAAGCGACTGGCGTATGCACGAGCTTGAGAACCTCCCAAATGCAGTTAACAACTCGGCAGTCTCACAGGGGCGCTGCCAAGTTTTGGGTGAACTTTATAAGTTTGCCAAAGATGCCCCTGATCTGGCGGCAAAGATTTGATCTCGCCGTCTAATTAACGCATACCGATAGGAGCGTAAACATGGCCCTTCCAGAGCAAATTCGTAAACAGTCCGAGGCTGTTCAAGAGCTTTACAAGCAACTCAACACTAATCAGGAGGAAGCAGGCAGACCTGCCGATGAGCCTTCTGCACCCGTTGAGAACGCCGAAGCTGCCCCAGCCGACGAGAATACTGAAACGAACAGTGCTGCTCCTTCACCGGCAGTTGAGCAAAAAGCTGGTGAAGAAAAGGTGCCGGAAGAAACCGTCTTGCAGAAATACAAGACGCTTCAAGGAATGTATAACGCTGAGGTTCCGCGTCTGCACCAGCAGAACAAAGAACTCAACAGCCGCATACAACAGATGGAGCAGTTGCTTGCTTCCCTTTCTGCGCAGCAGTCTGCTGTTCAGGCCCCCACACAAGTCGAGAAACTTGTCACTGACAAGGACGTCGAGGAGTACGGGGAATCGCTTGATGTGATGCGTAAAGTTACCCGCGAGGAACTTGGTTCCGTCGCTTCGCGTATCGCACAGATGGAGAAGATGCTGAGTCAGCTTCAGATGAATGTGGTTCCGCAGGTTCAGGCTGTCGCACAACGACAGGCTGTTTCGGCAGAGCAGCAGTTCTGGGCTGAGTTGGCTGGCAACGTTCCTAATTGGCGTGAGGTCAATGACGACGCAGACTTCCAGTCTTGGTTGTTGGAGATCGACCCGCTGACTGGCATTAGCCGCCAGACGTACCTTGAAGATGCGCAACGGTCGCTTGATTCGCGGCGAGTTGCAAACTTCTTCCGCACTTGGCTTGAGAGTAATGGACAAGCCAATGTTGCTCAAACACAGGCTCGCGTTACTGCGCCCGAACTGGAAAAGCAGGTTGCCCCCGGACGTTCGAAGAACTCGGGAACTCCGCAAACCAGCAAGGCTCGAACTTATACCCCGGTCGACATTCAGAAATTCTTTAACGATGTTCGATCCGGTAAGTACAAAGGGAGAGAGCAGGAGCGCGATCGTATCGAACGCGATATCTTTGCCGCACAGCGGGAGAATCGCATCCAACTTAATGCGTAATTAGAAGGAGTTTAAAATGTCTTATCCTGTTGCACCGGGCCGCCCGAATTACAGCGGCAACTTTATTCCTGAGCTTTGGTCAGGCAAACTCATCGAGAACTTCTACGATGCTACGGTTCTCGCTGCTATCTCCAACACGGACTACGAGGGCGAGATTCGCCAGTATGGTGACACGGTTAACATCCGCACCACGCCGGAAATCACGATCCGCGACTACGTGAAGGGTCAGACCCTGACGGTTGAGAATCCGGACAAGCCGAAGATTCAACTCGTTATCGACAAGGGCGAGTACTTCGCTTGCGTGGAAGACGATGTTGACAAGGTTCAGTCGGATATCAATCTGATGGACACTTGGACGAAGGACGCCTCTGAGCGTATGAAGATCAAGATCGACCAGCGTGTTCTCACGGACATCCTGACCGGCATTGCTTCGACGAATAAGGGTGCCACGGCTGGTGAGCAGACCGCTTCGTTCAACCTCGGCACGACCGGTTCGCCGCTCTCTGTGACGAAGGATGGCGCTGGCGGCACGAAGTCGGTGATCGACCTGATCGTTGACCTCGGCACGGTTCTCGATGAAGCCAACTGCCCTGAGCAGAATCGCTTCGTTGTGATCCCGGCCAAGATGGCTGGTCTCATCAAGAAGTCTGAGTTGAAGGACGCTTCGTTGACTGGCGACAGCATGTCTGTTGTTCGCAACGGCCGCCTCGGAATGGTGGATCGCTTCACGCTGTACGTGAGCCACAATCTGAAGGTCGATACGGGTGGCAAGTTCAACTTGATCGCCGGTAACAAGATGGGTTTCACCTTTGCTTCGCAGATGACGAACATGGAAACCATTCGCTCTGAGTCCACTTTCGGTAATATCGTCCGTGGTCTTCAGGTGTATGGCTACAAGGTCGTCAAGGGTGAGGCTCTGGCTCAAGCCGTCGTCACGCTTGCTTAATTGAAGGGGTAAATAGAAATGGCTAATTACACTGATTCGCTTGGCTTTAATAAGGGAACTGCGTCGTTCCCGGCCAATGTGACCGAAGTCTCTAAGTTCTCTGTTTCGTTGGACTTTGCCGCGATTGTGGCTGCTCGTGCTGCTGCTGGTGCTACGGCACTCGGCGCTGGCGATACGCTGCAAGTCATCGCTCTTCCCGCTGGTTCGGTCGTTCTTTCGGCCGGTCTGCAGGTGACGAAGGTGGAGTCGACCAACACGACCGCGACCTTTGACCTCGGTTTCACGGGTGGCTCTCCTGCCGCTGCTAACGCGTATGCGAATGATCTTGCTTCGAATGCGTTGGGTTATGGTATCGAGAACCTCGCCAATCCGACTGCCGTGACTTCGGCGGACACGATTGATCTTCTCCTTAACACGGCTGTGCCGACTGACTGCGTGGTGAATGCTTTCGCCATCGTGGCCAACGTCGCTGCCTAAAAACTAGGGTGGGGGGCTTCGGCCCCCCTCTCTTAAGGAGAGAAACATGGGTGTTTATCGTGGTATAACTCAAGACAACATTACCGTCCAAGGCGGTACGTTGTATGACGTGACCATCTCTGGTGGCACGCTTGGTGGCACTCTTACCGGCAACGTTGATGCTACGGCTGGATACATTCAGCTTCGCACTAACACGGCTGCTGAGATTGCCGCCATCGGTAATGCTGTCAATACGTCGGGTAAAGCTGCTGGAACTATCGTTTTTGATACGACCAACAGCAAGTTGAAGATTGCGACTGGTGCTAATGCCAACTCAACTTGGGTTGATGCGGACGGCACTAACGCGGTCACTCCGTCGTAATAGTGATATGGCGGGGGGCGTAAGCCCCCTTGCCTCTTTGGAGATTACGAATGCCTACCAATCTTACCGGCAACACAGTATCTAGCACTTACGATCAACTGTTGCATGTTGATGGTGGCCCGACTGCTACGGAAAAAACCGTTTACGGTGGAACGGGCGTTGCAACTGCGCTGAAGGTAAGCACCGGCGCGGTATCTGTCGATAACATTAAGTTAGATGGAAATACAGTTTCGTCTACTAATACGAATGGCAATATCGTTCTTTCTCCAAATGGAACCGGAACGGTAAGTTTCTCGAAGGCCGCAATTACTGGCGGCACTATTACTGGCGTTGGTCTCTCGGGACTCAGCGCGGATCTTCCGATTGCCGATGGCGGCACTGGTGCTTCAACTGCATCTGCTGCAAGAACAAACCTTGGTATCGGTACTAATGGCACGTTTGACGCTGCGTATGGATTCTTTTATTCCGATGTAGACCAGACGTACTCTGCGAATACCCCGGCTGTAGTTACGTTCTCACAGTCTGCACCGTTTAACGTAGGTATCTCAGTAGCGTCTAGCTCACGAATTACTATGACTGTTGCAGGTGTTTACGAGATTTCATTTACTGGGCAGCTGTACAACGCAGATAGCACCGACCATGCTGTAACGATTTGGTTTAGGAAAAACGGGACAGATATTGCTGCTTCGGCAACCAAATTAGCCGTTCCAAAAATAGCCGATAGCGGCGTTCATATTTTTACGATTACTGGTATGGAACAGTTCACTGCTGGGCAATATATTGAGGCGGTAGTGATGGTAGATAATGCCAACGTAAAGCTTGACTATACAGCTGCCGCAGTTGGCCCACCGGCGGTTCCAGCAATTCCGTCTGCCCTGATAAATGTTACGAGGATTGGCTAATGGCTAAATCACCTGCATGGCAGCGTAAGGAAGGCAAAGATCCAAAGGGCGGACTTAACGCTAAAGGTCGTGCTTCGTACAACCGCGCAAACCCCGGCAAGCCGGGACTCAAACCTCCGCAGCCTCAGGGTGGCCCTCGCCGTGATTCGTTCTGCGCGAGGATGAAAGGAATGAAAAAGAAGTTAACAAGTGCCAAGACGGCTAATGATCCCAACAGTCGGATCAATAAGTCGTTGCGCGCGTGGAACTGCTGATATGGCTAAGTCAATACCGAACAACAAGGCTTTGTGGTCGAAAGTTAAGTCTGCGGCTCGAAGCAAGTTCGATGTTTATCCCAGCGCATACGCTAATGCGTGGGCAGCAAAAGAGTACAAGAAACGAGGGGGCAGTTGGTCTGGAGCGGATAACCGGGTGAAGCGTGGCAAGTAAAGGCGGACTTGGTAAATGGTTTGGTGAGAAGTGGGTCGATATTAAGACTGGTAAACCGTGCGGGCGTTCTGGTTCTGAGAAGTCCAAACGTAGTTACCCAGCGTGTCGACCAGCCAAAGCCGCAAGCAGAATGTCAGCCGCAGAGAAGCGGTCGATGGCTAGTAGAAAGACCAGTCCGGCAAGGCAGTCTTGGCCGGTGTCTCCGTCAGGGAAGCGAAAATAATGGCGATGACCAAACAGCAGAAGAAGATTTCTAAGGTGATGCGGGAATACAAGTCCGGCACTCTTCACGCTGGACGTGATCCCAAAGGGCCTAAGCGGGCGCCCCTCGTAAAGAACCGCAAGCAAGCCATAGCTATCGCGCTTAGCGAAGCAGGCGTAAAGAGGAAGAAGTAACATGAAGATGAAAGGCAAACAAAGTAAGCCCATGCACCGTATGCCGGACGGCTCGATGATGCCGGGTAAGAAGCATATGGCCAAGAAAGCCATGCCGAAAAGGAAGAAGTAATCATGGCTGAGAAGTGGATTCAGAAAGCAATCAAGAAGCCGGGCGCTCTGCGTCAGGCAATGGGCGTTAAGAAAGGCGAGAACATTCCTGCCGGTAAATTGGCCAAAGCTGCCAAGGCTCCGGGCAAGATGGGTCAGCGCGCCCGCTTGGCTATGACCCTGAAGAAGTTGGGTAAGGGTAAGTAAAAATGCCCCGGTATCTTCGCAACAGAAACGACGGTTGGATCTACGAGTGGGACGCAATCTTAGCGGCTAATCCTATATGTGAGGAGGTCAGCGAAGAAGAAGCGTACCCGGAGCGTTTTGCCAAGCCGGAAGCTATTGAGAAGGCCAAGCGGGGTCGCAAGCGTAAAGGAACCCTAGACTTATCAACAGATGACATTCCGGAAGAGCCTACGTATACTCCGCCTGAGTTGGCGGCTGACGCATCGAGGCGCTTACCGTAATGACTCCACAGGACGTAATCACGGAAGTTCGTAGGCTGATTCAAGATGAGTCGGCCCCGTTGCGTTATAGCGACACCGTGCTGCTTGGGTTCGTCAACCAGACTCTCAAGCGGATGGCTATCCTGCGTCCTGACCTTTTCTCGCTTATTACTAATATCCCGACTACTGCTAATTCGGTAGTGCAGAATTGTCCGTCTGATTCAGTAAGACTGGTAGAGATATTTCAAGTTGTTGGTGGTAATGCTATCACGGAAGTTTCGCGGGATACTCTAGACCAGTCTACTCCGAGTTGGGTAGCCGAGGCTGCTGGCACGCCGGTAAATTACGTTCGGCATGTTAGAAATCCTAATCGCTTTTTTCTGTACCCAGCCCCAACTACCGGCACGCAACTGACTGCAGAATACATTCAGTCGCCTCCTGCCTATACACTTGGGCAGACGGTTGCACTGCTACCGGACTCGTACCTGTCGACCGTTGTGGATGGCACGGTTTATCTGGCTGAGTCGGTCGATAACGAGCATGTCAACTCTGGACGTGCGAAATTGTTTTTCGATTCGTTTACGCAGAGTCTCGGGGTGGGGCTACAGTCCCGCGCTATTACGGATACTGAAGAAGGCGGACTTGATCCGAGGCAGGTGGTCTAATGGCCGACCGTACATACGCATCGCTAGTGCCGAAGATCAGCCCGAGTGTTCCGGGCTGTCCGCAACCCACCATGATTCAGTACATTCGGGATGCGGCTATTCGCGCGTGCGAGCGCAGTCTGGCTTGGCGTTGGGTGCAGCCCACATATAACTTGACGCCGGGCGTGTATGAATACTTGTATAATAAGCCTACTAATACTGACGTGCATGTTGTCTTCGACGCTATCGTAAATGATGCGCCGTTGCAGAAACTGACGTTGGAACAGGCGTTATACCAGTTTCCATACTGGGCTGACCTCTACAGCGGGGTTGATCCAAACGTTGTGTGGTTGAGTTCGCAGTCGAATTCGTTCAATTCTAACCAATACAACAACTCTCAGTACAACGGGAATGGGAGCAGTGTACTTCCAGATTCAGCCGTTGCTGAGGCTACTGATCCTCGAGCAATCTGTCAGTTGACACCGGATAAGTACATTATTTTACCGTTGCCGGATCAAGCCAAGGCGTACACGATGCGTATGTTCTACGCATTAAAGCCGAAGCGTAATTCAACTGGTATGGATGAGATCATCTTCGATGAACTCGAGGATGTGATTACGCACAACGCGTTGCAGCATCTGCTTGTGCTGCCTAACACTAATTGGTCTGATCGTGAGCTAGCTGCGTATCACGCAAAGCAGTTTATCTTTCAACTTTCCGAACGCCGTGCCCGAGCTAACCTCGGTAATATGCGCGGTGTAATGACCGCGCAAATGCAGCGGTTTGGAGTTTGATTATGAGTGTTCTTCTTAAGAATAACGCGTTTGCTACTACAGTTATAGCTGCTAGTTCTAGCGATACAGCTTTGGTACTAAAAGCCGGAACTGGCGCTAACTTCCCGACGATAACGGGAGGAGACTATTTCTATTTAACCGTAGCCAATGGTAGTAGTGCGCCTGAGATTGTTAAGTGTACTGCTAAGAGCGGAGACATTCTGACTGTTGTCCGTGCTCAAGAGGGAACGGCGGCTCAAGCGATCCCCGCTGGTAGTATTGTAGAACTGCGCGTAACTGCGCAGTCGGTTATCGACGCAATTAACGATCGGGTGCCTGCAGAAAATTTCTTAAATGTTAAGGCATACGGCGCGGTAGGCGATGGAGTGACTGACGACACAGCTGCTATTCAAGCGGCTATTAACGCGGGCGCTACGCTTGGACGTACTGTTTACTTCCCCGCTGGCACCTACCGTATCGTCCCGGCGACGTTGAAGGACTGGGAGGGTACTCCACTTGGCGAAGGCCCTATGACGGTGGCTTTCGTCATTCCATCAAATATGTGTCTCTACGGAGACGTCGGTGCAGTTCTCAAGCTTGCCGATAATGTCTCGACGCTGGCTGCTCCGAAGCGGGTGGCGATGTTCTTCTCGAATGTGCCTGTCTCGAATATCCGTTTCTACGGATTGACTATGGACATGAACGGGTTGAACAACCGCATTGCTCCAACCGCGCCTGTGTTTACTTTGTATCGGTATAACCAAGCGCACATCCACATTACCGGAACGATCGGTGGTGTGGCTGCTCGAGCAGATGATGTGCATATTGATTCCTGTAAGTTCCTCAATACGGCAGGAAAGTCTTGCATTGTTACCCAGCAAACAAATACGGTCGGACTGACTCTCTCTAAAAACTGGGTTATTAAGAACTGCTTGTTCAAAAACAACGGTATCGACACCGATGACCACAGCAGTATCTACGCTTGGGCTGACAATGTTATTTGCGAAAATAACATTTTTACCGCAGACACGATGTTTCCAAACGGAATTTCTGGCAACAGCGGAACTCTCGTTGCTTATGAGGTACACGGTGCTAACCAGCGCTTTACCAACAACCTTGTAAGCAATTACTGGCAAGGCATGTGGGTTGCGTCAAATACCACGTCACAAGCCGCCAACATCATTATTTCCAATAACACGTTCTCTCCGGTCAAGTGGTATGCGATTGACTTCTTCCGCAGCAGCGCAGTTGAAACAGAGATTAACCGTGTGTTGATTGAAGGTAATACGGTTCTGATAGACGACACCACAACGACCGGCACGTTGCCGACATTCAAGGCTGCTTTCCAGATCGCATCGTTCTATCGCATCCAGAACGTGCAGATCAGCAACAACCTTTGCTCAAAGTCTGGCGCAACGATTCCGTCTGTTGGAATCTTGATCACGCCGCAAGGCAATGCCAGCAACGAGCATCGCAACATCACAATCCGCGATAACGCAATCACAGGCTTTGGTTCCGGTGTTGCAACGTTTATCAACTCGACGAACGGCATGGGTCCGCTGGAGATTAGCAACAACTACATCCGTAACTGCTCGGATGCGCCGGGGTATACGACCCCGCAAGGCGTATCTATTGGCCTCAGTGGCGTAGCTCCGTTGGCAACTGCCTACGAAGCGCTGTT
>Ga0099848_1001329_pt1 | contig 11530 bp, 14 predicted proteins | sample CB_VirMetaG_3_FD_78179 | JGI IMG/M metagenome (GOLD analysis project Ga0099848, IMG submission 78179) | Freshwater to marine saline gradient viral communities from Chesapeake Bay - CB_1508_1S Viral MetaG | ecosystem: Environmental > Aquatic > Marine > Coastal | place: USA: Chesapeake Bay... | reverse complement strand
TCAGAAAGCATTAAAAGATTAGAATGAGAACTGTCTTGAGCAACAAACCAAGCAAATTCTGTTCTCATATTACTGAAGTTCCTAGGAATTTTGCCTTCTATGGGAAGCTCAGAAAACCATCTTACTTCCATACGTCTTCCCAAGTTTTGGATTTGTAATTAGGGTTAAATAAATTGTAACAATTTTCCTCGCACATTTTATTTGCTTTACTATACCATTCATGAGCTTTTCTCAAAGCACCAGTATCTGTTTTATCTATATTCTCTTCTCCTTTAATATAAGAACGTTTTTTCGGATGTTTCCTATTATGTACTAATAAAATATTCTTAAAGTGGTACTGGGGTATGTTGCCAAGTACTTTTTGAGTCATTAGCATAAATGCTGTATCTTCATGAATAAAAAATACTGATTGGGGTATATTCACTCCAGCTTTTATAACTTCAGAACTTATAACTAGTCCACAACCATTATATTTATGAGGCTGTATGGCAGTTAACTGTATTTGCTCTACTTTATCGTTTATACTATTCATTTCATCTTCCGTCATAGTGTACCTCAAGCTCCACCAGTTTTCTGTATCCCTTTCTATAAAAGGTTTATCAGTAAAGTCTATATGCTCTAAAGGCTTCCAGCTATTGTCCCACATTTTACATATTCCAAAAGTGGCCAGATATTTTGGTGTAGTATTGGATTGATTTTTATGTAACTGATCTAAAGCTGCGAACATTTCCTTAGGTACCAACATATCAGATTCCCCCCATACTAATACATCAGCTTTAGTTGAATAATCTTGATTGAACTTTCTTCTATAATCAGCAATCGTAACTAAATCATTAGTAACTCTTACTTTATAATTGCTACAGAGTAATTTTATTTTAGTAACTATATTATCTAACTGAGTAGGGTCTACTATTTGTTCTAATTGTTGATTAGACGTAATTGTGAAGTCAACTAATACTTCCCCTTTATAATACTGTAAGGCTTTTTCCAAAGAAGAAATGTATTCCTGTATAATGTGTACTTCATACCACTGTACCAAACAGCCTATTGCAAATTTAGTCATCAGTTAAAAATTGTAGAATGTTCTATTAAATCATCACTAGGTTCATTGGAATAGTAGTAAGAAGCAAATGATAATCTCTGCATAGTCTCCGGTGTGTTAAGAGGCGTCGGGTGTCCATGCCATGAAGCTTCCTTAGTGCCGAAAATAACTAAACGGTTAAAGATCGGAGCTATCTTCATTATGCATTTACCCTCATTTTTTACACTGTCATCCCAAAGTTCTAAATGTCCTTCGTATTCATCTTTCCAATCTTTATTTAAATAGAGAAGTACATTAGCTCTCCTGAATACGTTCCTATTCCAGTTGGGACGGCTAAAATCTATATGTATCCCAAGTTTTCCACCCCTTGAGATTTTATGAATCCCGCCTCCTCTAAACGTATTATCAGCAAATAAATCTTTAATACCGGTTAATTCCTGGAGAAATGTGATGAACTCTGGACTATTCAGCGCTGAAAATACTTTTCTAATATTTTCCGGGCTTGTGGTTAGTAGAGCTTCTCCTTCAATTAAGTTCTTTACCTGGTGTTTATCTTGGTACCCTTTATTTATTCCTGTGGTTTTAGGAATTTCTTCTACCGCTGCTTGCAATATATTCTCGTCAAATAAGTTATCAATATATATATGAGAAAAAGGCCTATTATTATCAAACTCAGCTTTTAGCTCAATGCTCAATTTTTTTAAATTTCTTGTGAATATCATATTTCCTAGTTTACTATTTAAATTATTAATGCTGTTTACGTGCTTCTTTCCAACTTCTAAGCTTAGTATGATGTATCCATGAATCACCTATAACTTGGCCAACTGTATTATATTTCCTGTTCCAAGTATTCATCATGAGTTCTTGACCAGCCCACATATCAATATAAGGACTTTTACTCATTAAAAAAAGATTTCCATCTATATTTTTATCCATCCAAAATTTTCTTGTAAACGATAACCAAAATCCATTCAAAGAGGAGACTGTTAATCTGTACCCTGGCTTTGCTGCAATGCTTTTTTGAAAATTCCAATGATTAATCATACCGTCCGTTAAAGGAGCATAAATCGTATTGTCATCCACAGTACTATCCGCTAGTATGTTAAGGCTTTTATTTGGAATTATATCATCAGCAAATCCCATTATTTTTTCTGCTCCTCTATCTACACTGTACCTACATAATGTATTCCAAGCTCCTGTACATCCTCCTGATTTTATTTGATCATCTACTCTTATAAAATCATGTTCTACATCACTAAGAAAGTCATAGTTTATAGTCGACTGATTATCTAATATAATTAATCTAAAATCGAGTTTGCTTTCTTTCCATCCATCAATAAACTGCTTAGCCATTTCATACCCTCTAGGTCTAATATCACTATGATGAAGTACTATGCAAACGTATGTAGTTGACTGTCTTCCCATTTACTCCATTTTGATTTAAAAATAGCCCTAGTTTGTGTAACGGTTTCTAGATATTCTTGTTTATTTACCTTTAGTTTATTATCAAAGCTTTTAGATATGTGAGTATGTTTAACATTACTAACGTAATAATTATTGTACCCTGCATCATGTAATCTATAACACAAGTCCTGAGACTCTTTATCACCAGAGTAACTCTCATCAAACTTAAACTCCTTAGCTAAATTAGTTGTCATAAACATAATACCGTCTGTCCATAAAACTTTATAAGAATCAATACCCTCCAATAGGTCAACTTTTTTATTAAACCTACTAAAATTAGAACGTCTAGTTAATCCTACTACCCCGCACTTAGAATCTTTAGAAGTAATATCTGTAAAAACATCTAGAGTTGAAGTATCAAATGTAACATCACTTTGAACGAATACAAAGAAATCTGTATTCTCAATTTTGTCTAAACATGAATTCAAAGCCCTAGAAATAGAATACTTTAGTCCACCTACTAATTTAATTATATTATCATATCGAGGTTTATACTGACTGAAGGTATTATCTTCCAGGTTCGATATAAAGTAGACTTTACTATCAGGATAATCTTTTGCTATCTTTTCAACATTTCGAATCTCCATTTCTGGGTCGTTCATGATTGTAGGTACTGCAAATGTATATGTCATTGGTAGTTCTCTTTAATTATATTCCAAGTATTAGTAACTACTTTTATTCTATCTTCAATAGCAAACCCAGTAAAATGCCAAATGTAACCGTATTTAATAAAATGAGGAGTATTATCTTGAAATTGAAAATTATTCATAAACAATCCTCTCTTGTGCATACTAATTAAGTTCCATTTAGGAGAAAGTATTTTAGGTTTAATTCCCATTTTCTTAAGAGTAAAGTTAAAGATAGTTTGTTCCCTACCTCCTCCTTTGTTCCAGTAATCAAGCTCCTGTTTGTTATCTAAATAAAAATTAAATACATTTTCAAAAACTTTAAGAAACTTACTACCAAAGAAAATCACTCCTGCATTGCCATATTCATCTATGTCTAAATCTAAATTAGGAAAAAACTTACTGTAGTTGCTAACACTGTTATAAATCCAATTGAGGTTAGTATCATCATTTACCATGCAGAGTTCTTCATCGAATTCATCGAATAAGTTAGGTGCATCCCATTTAATCATAGTATCAGCATCTACTACAGCTACCTTATCATATCCTTGAGCGTGTTCAAAAACTAATTCTTTATTCCAAATAGGCTTACCACATCTGGGATCATTATAGGTTTTGATAAATAAATCTATATTATTTTTTTTACAGTAGAATTCCCAACTCTCAATACAATGCTTACTGTATAGAGAGTGATCAACTTTAGCAGAGGAATCAGTTATACTAACAATATACACTAAATTCTTACTCATAAAAATATTTATATAAGTTACTCATATATATAAATCTCTGATCTCTAGGCATAGAATTAAAGTGAGAAATATATACTAATTTTTCTAATTTTTCTGGTTCGATAATTTCTTTACTAAGCAAGCTTTGACAATTAAATTTTTTACTGAGGTATTCTATTTTAGAATATTTTCTCAGGAGAAAATTCAAAGGTGTTTGATCTCTACCTACCCCGTATGTGGTCTGCACTTCATTCAATGCGTTGTAGTTACTACTTAAAAAATCAATAATCTTAAAATATACATCTTTATGCTCTTTACTTAATATAATAAATCCACTATTAAAGTACTCAAACGCATCAAATCTTTCAAATTCTGAAAATATGTGATGGTGGTATGCATCTGTACTTCTAATGGTCCAGTCGAAATTACTATCGTCGAAGACTACTCCTATCCTATCCGGAGGAACTAATTTAAAAAAGTTAGGACAGTTAGGGTGTACTATCGTATCATTATCCACAACTAGTATTCTATTATAGTCTATGTCAGAATTATCTAACAAAGCAAAAGGGTATACTTTATACCAGTGAGGCTCTATATTACTAAATGACTTATCTAACACTACTACTTCACAGCCGTTACTACTTGCCCAATTTTTCCAAGAATTTACACTTAATTCTCCATAATTTGGATCATTTATATTAACTATGTAAATTATGTCTTGCATAAAATTCATTTAACTTATTTAAATTCATACTCGTATCTTTAGGAGTGAAAGAAGGGGGATTTACCTCTACACTACTATTAGCTATTTCTTTTAAAAACTTTGAACCTGTGCCTACGTTAAATATTCCTTTAGCATTCTTATTAACTAAATCAATGATTATTTTAGCTATCTTATCAACTGTATCGCCAGATGTTTTTACTCTCCAAACCTCAGGGTAAGGAAAGGGATTTGGTTTATGGAGTTCTCTACAGATAAGTGAGTTTTCATTAGTTGCTCTTATATACTCATCTGCTAATAACTTACTGTACGCATACCACGTATTATCCGGTTTAGGTATATCCTCTTCTGTTGGTGGGATATCGTTATTAGCATAAACGAACTCAGTAGAAATATGTACTAATTTAGTATCTACTGCTTTACACAGATCACTGAGTTGAATAACAAATTTATAATTAATACTGTAATGAGTTTCCTTATCGTTGGAGTAACTATCAGTATGAGCAATACAATTAATCACAGTATCATACTTAGATATGAGAAAGGATAAATCATTATAATCATCAATATTTAGATTGCCTAATCTACGAGATGCCCTATCCCATCCGGTTTGTCTATATAATTCCGATCCTAATACTCCGTCTCCTAATACTAAAATTTTCATTGCTTAAAAACTTCTATACAGAGTACGTTTTTATCATTAATCATTATCATTCTGCCATCAGATGTTGTTAACTTAGTAAACTGTCCTTGTTTAATATTATTTGTAATAATATTTTCAAATGTTCTTTTTTCCCCATTAACAAAATGTATTATCTGTGTTACTACTTCCCCTTGTTTTTTTACAGATGATTCTAAATCCATTAGTTAAAAAATTCTATTATTTTATCGCAAACATAATCTACATCCTCAAGAGTCATTCCATGATGTGCACCTAAAAGAAAACCATTTTTCATAATAGTGTCAGAGTTAGAAAAATCCTGAAGATACTCTCTATATACTGGGTGTCTTGTTACGTTTCCGGCAAATGTTACTCTAGTTTGAATATTACTATCTTCTAAGAAGGTTAGAAGCTCAAATCTTTTTTCTGTTTGAAGAGGAATTGCGAGCCAATTAGGTTTTAAACTATCATCAGGAAGTACTATATCTCCAATTCCTTGTAACCGTTCTATATATCTTTCAATATTTGCTCTTCTAATTTCCGAAAACTTCTTGAATCTTTCTAACTGCACTAAGCCGAAAGCTGCATTCATTTCACAGGCTTTCATGTGATACCCTAAAACTGAGTAAAGAAACTTATGATCGTAGGGTATTCCATCAACTGAATGATTAAATCTATCATCCATAATTTCAGAATCGTCTCCTAGTCTTCCCCAATCCCTATATTGGAGAGCTTTAGTAATATACTTTTGGTCATTAAACATTACCATTCCCCCTACACCACCTGCTGTTATGACATGAGAAGCGTAAAAACTAGTAGTAGCAACATCAGATTCTGGAGTTTCTGTAATTGTATCGGCAGAATCCTCTATTAGTACAATATCTTCTCTTTTTAACTCTTGTAGTCCTTTGCGAAGCTTAGGCCAGTCTGGTTTATTCCCAATAAGGTTTGGAAGCATAATAGCTACGGTATCACTGTCAATAGCGCCTAATACTTGATCTATAATTGCACAATAGCTTGTCAAGTCGACATCAACAAATACTGGTTTATAGCCTAATTGCACTATGGGTGCTAAAGTAGTTGAAAAGGTACAAGCAGGTGTAATAATCTTTTTACCTTTTGGTAGATCTAAACCAGCAATAGCTAACAAACAAGCTGATGATCCAGAATTGACAAATACACCATACTTTTTGCCAAATCGTTTAGCTATAGCTTTTTCAAATTCTACCGACTTAGGACCTTGTCCTCCTAGCCAACCACTTCTTAAAGCTTCTTCAACTGCTTTAATTTCTTCCTCTCCGTATGATTCAAATTTGTAAGGAGCGTACCATATTTTTTTCATAATGTTGAATAATAAGCGTTTTGTTTTTCTTGTCGTTTAATATCTTTAGGATGGTATAATGCTGCTCCTTCTATTTCCGGTAGAGGTGCATAAGTCTTATACCCGTTAAGTACTTCATGCACTTTATTTTTCCATCTAATCTCTGGTTTATTCTTCCAAATTCTCCATTGGTAATCTGGCCAGTTAACCCAACCTTTATCATTTACTCTCCACTGCCACTTCAAAATATGCTGTTGGGTTAATCCATCAACTGTATTTACTCTAGGAACCAAGTAAACTTCATTATCCGGGTTACTTTCTAGAATTAAAGGAAGATTATTAATAAGGCTTTCATGTGGGATCTCATCTGCATCAATCTGAAATATATAGTCTCCATCACAGTACTCAATGAGTTTGTTTTTCCAATCAGCAAAATGCCCATTAAAATCTAATCCTCTCCAAAATTGAAAGTTAGGTAGTATATTTTTTTTAGTTAACCAGGATGCAATTTCTTGTGTACCATTTTTTTGATCAAATAACACTACAATGTTATCTTGGGGTCTCTTATGCTTTAAAAGAAACTCAACAAGTCTTTGTATTTCTACAAATTCGTTGCAAACTGTTATACCGTAGGTTATTTTCATCTAATAATGTTAAACTTATGATATAAATTTAAATTTACGAAAAATTTCTAAAAGATCAGGAGATAAAAGTGAATACTTTGTTAAATATTCTATTGTGTAATTATCCGGTTTAAATGCTACTACTTTAGGTTTAGTAGCTTTAGCTAACCTCTCTTCAAATCCAGTCATACCTATATTATAATCGTACGGAATTTCCGAAATAAAATCCTCCAAGATTGATTTGTTTTGTTCATAAAGAAAATTAAAAATATTTTCATCACCTACTTGAAGTAGTTCAGGATGTGAATCGTTTACTTCTATAAAATTTTTACATAATTCCCAAAAAGGAATACTATCTGGTTTAACAAATAAGCTACCGGTGTTCCATTGTGTAAAATTTATATACTTACAAGCGCCAATTTCTCCTGCAAAATAAGGAAAGGTGAATTCGCTAATTTGCCAGTCGTCAAAATCATGGAACCAGAAAGGCTCTTCAACAAGGCGATAATGTAAAAGTTCCCATATGCCTAATAATTTATTAAAATACTTATTATAAGTACATATATAATTACTTCTAATAATTTTGACTCCTTTATACTCAAAAGGTAAATTAGTTAGTATTATTATGTCCTTAGGATCCCAACCTAGCAGGATACTATTATCGATTTGAGCTCTAAAGTAATTAAAAAGTTCATCCTCCTCCCAAGACTTGCCGTAAGTGCCTCTAACAAAGTCCTGAAATATCATGATGTTTTTCATAAGGTTATTATTACGCCTTCCCAATCAACTAATGTTCGGCCAATCCTAGGTTGACTACCTGCTGGTTCACCTATATAAACTATTTGGGATTCAGTTATATCAGAGCTACTTATAAAGTGCTGTACTGCTTCTTTTACGCTAGGGTTATTTTCAGGTAGGCCGTAATCATCAAAAACTAAATATTTTGGGTAATATGTAAGACTCTGTTCTATATCATTTAAAACAGCCTGCATACTGTGAATACAATCTATGAAAATAACATTAAAAGTACGAACATCTAAATTCCATTTCTTAGTAGCATCAATATTATGGTACCTTATATTAGACGCCTCTTTATTATTAACTTTTGCTTGTTCAACTAATAAACGATCGATTTCTATTGTGTGCACCTGTTGAAAGATTGAGCTTAAAACTTTAGTGGTCCATCCTTTATTTGTCCCAACTTCTAGACAAGTATTAACATTCTTATTTTTAAAAAAGTTTATCAAGTCTTTTTTAAATTTAAGTGATGTAGTATTTTTGTCTATTCTTTTGTCAGGTATAGATGTTAATATATTATGCATGATGTAGAAAATTACAATGTGAAGAATTCTATTTCGTCACAAGCATCCATAAAATCTCTTTGACCAAAATGCTTGATATTTTTCATATCCATTTTGAATTCTTGATCTTTAGGAAACTGTTTTACTTTTCGATCTTCCTCTGTAATAGGTAGAGCTTTAACAGCAGCCCATTTCCAAGTTTTTTGATCACTCCCATCTAAAAATACCATTCCTTTACCAGGAAGTGTCAGAGTACTAGGAGCCCATATTCTACCATCTGTATCTTTAAACAAAAGATCTTTGTATAGTTCCGGGGATGTTTCATTTAGATCCGCTACTACTTTACTACCTTCTATCATCAGGGTGCTGGTTGTAAATCCGCAGCCCATACATAGCCAGGTTATAGTATTTTCATCTATATGCTGTTCGTAACATGCATTACCACCGCATCTTTTACATTCAACTAATTTATCCTGTTCCATATTATTCTGCTGTAACTTTTTTCAATTTGGGTAATTGTAATTTAGGTAAAGTTAACTCAACCTGTTTTGGGAAGTCAGGTACTTTACTAGTTAAAATAGAATCTAATACATCTACCATTTTTTCAAAACAGAATTCAACTTTATTTCTAAAAGCTAATCTTTTTGCACCTACACAGGCAGTCTTATAGTCCTTAACTAAATCTCTAAATTTCTTACCAACTTCATCAGGTGATGGAGAAAACCATTGAGAATCTTCTAAAATGATATCCTTCTGAATTGCTGAAGGATGTACTTTGGTTAGATTCCCTCCTACAAGAGAAGTAAATTCAGGAACTAAAAAGTCTATATGTCCGGACCATCCAGAAGCTAAAATCGGTTTACCGGTTAAACTGAATTCTAATAATGGTCTTCCGAATCCTTCTCCTTTGGTCAAACTTACCATAGCTTTAACTCTAGGATGATTATAAAGATTATTCATATCTTCATCTGTAATATCACCATCTATCAAGTAAACATTTGGAAGTTTTCCTTTTACGGTTTTCCGTATATTGTCAATCCTATCTAAGATTTCTTCTCGTCCCATTATTGAAGAAGTACCTAGACTAGTCTTGAGTAATAATGCTGGGGGTGTAGGTTTGTTCTTGAACGTCTCTAAAAATGATTTAATCATAAATCCAACATTCTTTCTATCTTCTCCTATTGCACCCTGTAACCAATGTCCTACAAAAAGAAAGCAAAATGATTCAGAAACAGAATCTAAATTAAAGTCCGAGGTTGCTTTATTAGTATATAATTCTACATCTGCTCCTTCAAATAATACTTCTACGGGTGTTTGAAGATGAATTCTACCTACTACATTTCCGTTCTCAGTCTTTTCAAAAGCAGACTGTTCAAATACTGATTTAGAGTGTTGAGAAGATGTCAGTACTAAATCCATTCTATTACAACCTTCTATCCATTGAGGTGCAGCAAGAGTTGTTTCTATACCGGCAGTTACACCTATATTGTATTTACCAATTTTTTGAAATTCATTAGGGACAGTAATCTGAATCCAGATATCAGGTTGGGCTGTTAGGTTAGGTACTATGATAGAACCTAATTCAGCTTGATTATGATCTTTAAGGTATCCGGTTCGAGTATTACCCCATCTTTGAGATAATACTTTAACATCATACTTTTCTAATTTGAGTAATGCTTTAACTAAATCTCTTGCTCTTGCTCCATAGCCAGAGTATGTATCTATAGGAGCAGAAACTACAACTGATATTTTATCCATTAGTAACCTGTTAATTTGTGTTTTACTTGTTTGCTAGGGCGTGCTTCAGCTTTAAAAATCTCATAATAAGGTCTAGGAGTGAATTTATCAAATCCTATATGCATATTATTAAGTACATTTTTGCACATATTTTTAGCAGACATTTGAGCTTCTTCAGAAAGAACCCATTCTCTTCCTGCTTTACCTCTTCTATCTCTTTCTTCTTTTCCTAAATTATAAGCCTGTAGTAATGCTTTAGCTGCATCTTCAAGATCTACTCTATCGTCAAAGATATAAGGTGTAGGTACAGAACCGGCTAATGAAATATTTGAAGGGAAAACAGGTATCGCCCATTCACCGCATTCTTTATATGTACCTCTGTGATTGGATGGGAAATCTGGGGTAAAATCAATCCATTTACCTTTTTCATCTACAAATCTCATTTGATCTTGCATTCCTCCGGTCACATTAGCAACTATCATTTTTCCTGCCATTAAGGATTCAGTTAATGATAACCCCCATCCTTCATTAGATGTCAATAGCATTGTAACATCTGATACATTATAAAGTAAGTTAAGTTGTGAAGTACTAATTTTATCCTGAGAGAAGTATATGTTAACGTATGATGGATCTGTTAGAGCTTCTTTCACGGCTCTTAAATCAGTACCATTTTGATCAACAGCCTGTGTATGCATAATCATTGCACATTTTTTGGCTTTTTCTTCCCCAATCATATCACAGAATAATCGGTATGCTAAAATAGTATCTGCGGGATGTTTTCTATGTATATTTCTAGAATTATAGAAGACTACAAATTCAGGATCTTCTATTGGGAGTAAAGATTTTTTAAAATCTTTTAGTCCTTCATACTGTTCATGTCCTTCTGTTATAGGGTAGAACATATTCTCGTTAATACCGTGAGGTATATAACTAATATGCTTTGTGCTAGCTTTCTCTCCTAATACTAGTTCATTTATGTTTTTAGTCTGTTTTGAAATAGCCATTAGTACGTCAACAGAATCATAGTAATTCCTATTGTACATTGGTGCTGGATAGTCATCCCATATATTTAACCAAAATATTGGCATTTTTGATCTAATTTCTCTTTCTATTTCAAACAACCATACCCAGTATCTTGGATCAGTAAAAATAAAAACTGCATCAAAATCAAAATGATTCGTAAGTCCTCTAATTAAAGTTGAATCTCCATAACCGTTATATGGCATTACTTTTACATCAGCATCATCAATAGAAGCTAGTTTATTTACATCTCCTGAGATGTCTAATATTTTACCGGCATCTGGAT
>Ga0099848_1001328_pt1 | contig 11533 bp, 9 predicted proteins | sample CB_VirMetaG_3_FD_78179 | JGI IMG/M metagenome (GOLD analysis project Ga0099848, IMG submission 78179) | Freshwater to marine saline gradient viral communities from Chesapeake Bay - CB_1508_1S Viral MetaG | ecosystem: Environmental > Aquatic > Marine > Coastal | place: USA: Chesapeake Bay... | reverse complement strand
GAATCTTCCGGGAAGTTCCTTGAAGTAGTTCAGCAGGTCCGTAAACCTGTCCTTGAACCAACTAAAGACGGTGTTCCAGAGTTCTTTTGCTTTGTTCCAAAGAAGTCTGATGGGGTTGTTGTCGTCAATGAACCTCTTAACTGTCGTTGAGAGGCTGATTATTGCGTCCTTAACCCGACCCGGAAGTTTCTGGAACCACCCCTTGATTTCGTCCCAGTTGCTCTTGATAAACCTCCAAAGAATAGCAAGAGGGTGATACTTCTCGATGAAATCCAAAACCTTGGAGGCTAGACCGCCAATAAAGTCCACGATCTTGCCGGGGAGTTCTTTGAAGAACGTCATAATTCCATCCCAGTTTTCCGCAATCAATCTTATGATTACGGCAAGTGGGTGCCACTGCTTAATGAACTCCCAAACCGTAGTTGCTAGAGCCTTAATGGCATCCAACAACTTCCCGGGTAACTCCTTGAAGAAATCAACAACAGCTCCAAAGACGCTGGTTGTCAGCTCTACAATCCAGTTCCAGATTGCTGAAACCTTTTCACCAATCCAGTCAAGTGCAGCACCGACAAATGCTTTGATTTCGTCCCAATACTTAATTACGAGAGTGACAATGATAATGAGCGCAAGGACAATAAGAATCCAAGGGTTAGCCATTAGGGCTTTGGTGATATTACTCATTGCATTCTTAACAGCGCCGACGGCACCACTCATACCTCGGCCAATACCACGTGCAGCTCTCTTAGCACCATCTACGGCGTTCCTGCCACCCTTCTTAATGCCATCCCACGCATACATGCCCCTGAGTCGGGCAGTTTCCCAAGCAGACTTTGCGTTCTGTCCAAACGTCCTAAAGCTCTCTTTTAGTTTGCCGATAGCTTCCGGGCCAGTTTTTTTGAACACACCTTCTTTACCGAATATACCTTTACCGATTCTTCCAACATTGACAAAGTTTCCAACAAGAACTTTGAAAGCAAATCCACCAATTTTGCCAATAAGACCGATAGCTCTACTAATTGCGAATACTGTTGCAAGTACTGGGAAGACTGCTTAGCGAGATCTGATCCGGCTATGTCAACCACAACATTCAGAGCAGTGGTCAGAATTTCGAAGAATGTCGTAAGAGCTCCGGTGTCAGTGAATACCGCCGTTAGTTCAGCGAAGGCAATGATCAAGTCACCAAGAGCCGGAAGGGCACCCGTCAGTCCTTCACCAGCTCCAGCAAAAATACCAACTGCTTCACTAAGTTTGTCTGCAAAAATGCCGATACCTTCGTCATCACCTAGCTTGAAGAACGCACCAACAATGGCCCCCAACAGGGATAGAATTTTGGTTGCGTTTGTTGTGGCATCTGCAAAGTACTTAGCAAGAGAGCCGTCGCCCTCCATTTGGTCCATAAGCTTTGCAAAGTTCTCAGAGGACTCCACAAAATAGCCGAGAAGAATATCTAGCCCGCCACCTTCAGTGGTAACTGCGTCTCCAATAGATGCAAAGCCATCAAATAGGTTGCCGAAGATTTCAGCAAATGTCTTAACAATTTCACCGGCTTCTTCGAATCTCGTCTGGATTGTTTCAAAGTTCTTATCCGCATCGCTTGCCCAACCGCCAGTTAGGTCCTCAATCCACTGACCGAACTCTTCGGCAAGTGGTCTGGCTGCGTCAAGAAGAATAAGTAACAGCTCATAGACGTTCCCCAGTGCGGCACCAAAGTTGCCAATCAGCTTGTCGCCACTACCCCAAATACGCTCAAGGCGTTCAATGTTCTCGCCCTCTGTGACAACATTAGATAGTTCGACAGCCACATCACCAAGAACACCTCCAGTTCTCCTAACTAGCGGCTCAAGTGGCTTGAACAGGTTGTCTTTGATATTCGTAAGGGCTGTCTCAAGCTTGGGGAACAGTTCCGCACCAGCTTCGGCACGAAGATCCTTGAGAGAATCCTTCATCGGTCCCCGGAGGAACTCAACAAACTTCCTTGCTTCAGGCGATAAATCTTTCAACGCTTGCTGGAGGGCACTTGGGCCACCACCAGATTTTTTCTTAAGGTCTTCTAGGTCCTTTTCAGCGTCGTCGATTTCCTTTTCGAGCTTCGCACGGTCGGCAGCAATCTGCTTGTCAAAGTTTTCTTGAGAAAGAGCCTGCCTAGACCTAATGGTGTCTTGGGTAGTCTTCTCAAAGTCTCTTTGAGCCTGCGCCAAGTCAACAATTGCGTCAGCCTCGGCTTGGTTGGCATCTACGGCACGCTGTTTGGCGTTTACTACAGCTTCTGACCCCTCAACACCACGCCTCGTGGACTCTGCTTCTTCTTTCTGCAGATCCTTGTTTCGGTCAATGGCTTTACGAAGGTTGAGTTCCGCTTCTGCGAAGGCAAGTTCGGCTTCTTGCCTAGCACGGGAGTTCGGCGGCAGGTCTTGAACACGCTGGAGAGACTCACGGGCCTTCTCAAAAGCAAGACGAGCCTTCTTCTCAGAAATTGCGCCGCCCTCAAGTTCAAACCTGAGCTGCTGAATTGCCTCTCTTGCGTCCTCACGAGCTTTTGTTACTGCCTGCTGGGCATCAATGTTGGCTTGTTGAACCTTAATAAAGGCTCTTTGTTGACGCTCTAGGCCGATGATTGCGTCTGCATATCGATCTTCTACGTCAACAAGCTGACGACGACGCTCAAGGTTCTTTTCAAAGATTGAGGCTTCAAAAGCTTCTAGTTCGGCCCTCTTCTCAAGAAGACGATCTAATGCTTTTTCAATAGCCCGAGCGTTGTTGGCACCTCTGGATGTCTCTTTAGCACCGACGGCTTCAAAAACTCCCTTAAAGGCAAGTTTAAGAGTAATAGCAGCTTGCGCTAAGGCCGCAAGTGAGCTGACAAGGACTATACCTGCGGGCGCAGCTCTACTGAGAGCTGTGCTGAGGACAACCAAACCGGCAGCAAGTGACCCAATACCACCAATAAGAGATGTAATTAGGGGTCCAAGGAAGTACCCGACCTGAACTAAACTTTGGAATCTTTTCCTTGCTTTATCGGCTTCGTCTAAGAACTTCTTAGAGAAGAGAGGGTTTTTGATGTTCTTCTTAACACCCTCATCAAACTCTCGTCCTGTCCTCTCGCCGGTAATTCTGGCGGTTCTATCCAGACCTGAAAAAGCTTTTTCAATTTCAGGCTTTACCCGGTTGGTGATGGCACGAACAACAATATATGCGTCACCTACTACTGCCATTGTGCCATCACCTCCCTTCGAGTATTTTTATTAGCCCAGCGGGGCATCTAGTGTGTTGCCATACGGCAGAGAACTATCTGGATTGAACTCTGTCGGCGGCGTATACGGTTTAGTTACTTTGGGAACGGTTGGGTCAAACTCCGTAATTTCAGTTCCCCCATAAAACCCATCTGAGGGAATTGTCGATCCATTGGCGTAGGTATAGCCATTGCTCGAACTTCCGGTGCTTGAACCTTTTACTTTGTACTTATAGGGTTTGTTGTATAGGGACTCGTAGACCACGGTCCTTGCGTTGGACTTGGCTTCTGCTTGTTCAGCGCTGGAGCAGTCGAGATCTTCTTCAAACATGAAATGAAGAATGTCCAGCATCTCAACCGCATCCATTTCGGCCAGTCGCAACCCCCTCATAAGACAATTACCGTTCACCCAAGGCCAGAGGTCTACGCCCCACTCAAGGAAGGCTCTGGCTGCTGTGTAGGGCGACCGGCGTATTCCTCCACGAGCCATGCGGTAATGTCCGCAAGAGTCTCCACAGTGACGATCTTGTCCGAGTCTGAAATAAGTCTGTTGAACCTATCCAGACTCTCTGGTAGTAGCACTAGATCGAAGAATCCAGACATTGCCTTGGCGGCACCTGCACCATCTTCACCGTCCGTGGACTCAGAAACAAGGTCAAGAAGAACCTTGCCCTGAAGTGCTGGTCGGCACTCAAACTCTTCATCGTAGAGCTTGAATGACAGTGGCTCTTTTTGAATATCTCCGGTTCCACTACCGAAGTCTTTGAATCGGTTTGTCATCTTCTCATTCCTTGTATGTGTCGCTGAAAACAGCCGAATTGCTGTAATCAATCATTACTATTTTATCTCATCAATCTAAGGTTGTCAGTGAGGTACCTGTTTGGTTTGGTACCGGGATGGCGCACCAGTTGTGTTATAACTGTCTGCCCCTTGGTCTGGAACCTTAGAACTCCGCCCGGTTTGTTGGGCTTAATTAGGTGGGGTTTTGTTCCCTCATGGTGCATTCTTGCGTAGGGAAGGGGAGACCCAATTTTGATGTATTGACCACGAGGGTCAGCAAAATGCCTCATGTGGATTGATGATCTCAAGGCACCTGTATGAACGCCTACCTGTCTTTTGGCAGCAGCCGTAACAGCGGACCCTTTGCGCTTGAGGTATCTACCAACCTGACCTTCCGGTGAGTTTAGGTAGCGCTGAATTACCGGTTCCCTAAATACAATAACAGGCATTACGGAACCGCCATTGTGATTGTCATGCGGGTGTTTTGGAACCCGCCCTCAGGTGGTTCAACATCAACCGTGGCAATAACACCAAGTCCGAAGGCTCCGGCACCTGCCCAAGAATCAAATTGGTTGACACTTTCCATTAGAACCCAAGCGTCGTAGGCAGAGACAGTCGCACCCTTTTCAATGTTTGCCGGATTTGGTGGCTGTCCGTTTGCTCCAATAATAGGGACCGCACGGGAAACCGTAATGTTGAGTGTTGCGCTACGGGGGTCGTGACAACGGCGGGGCTCGGTGGCTTCGTCGCCGGGTGCCCCGATGTACATCTGAATAAGAGAGACAACTAGTTGCTCACAATCAACTGCGGGAGCGGAGAGGTTCCAGTATCGCCTTGAGGGCACTGGCATGTTGTAGGAATCAAAGGTCGCTACAACCCTGTCTAGAACGTCCTGAAGGAAGTTGGCGAGGTTCTTTGCGCCATCGTCTACGCCGGTTACGTCTGCAAAAGTTGCCATGTCTCTTAATTCCTCTTGTCTTTATTACACAATGGCAATCGGAGTAACCCGATCACCAAGTTGGTAAACCACGTTGCTTGTTAGCAAATTTATCACTTCATTTACTGCAGGGTTTCCGAGGCTTGGTCGGGTTGCGTATAGATCCAAGATGCCGGGGTCCCGAGGTCCAAGGACAGATAAAAGATCCGAATAACTTGCACTTAGTCGAATAGTCTCTTCCGTCCTGTCAAGGTCGGCAGCTCCGTCAAGTGTCAAAGTTTTTGAGTTGTTGTAGCTGGAGATAACTGCGTAAACATCCCACGCAGAATCATTGAGCAAGAAGTCTCCACCAAACTCATTGAGGTAGTAGACGTTCGACCCGCCCTCTGTATTGAAGTAGAGGTCGTAGGCGCTGAGTTCAAAGACAGGACTCTCGCCCTGAATACGGCGAGCACGGGGCTGGTCGGGGGTGAATACCCGGGAGCGGGCACGAGCCTTGTCTGGGTTGGCTGTCTTGAGGAACAGGTCAACGGCGTACATGCCTGTTCGCAGTTCATCAACGAAGTCTTGGTTATCCAGAATGGTATAACTAACGCCTTGGCGAACCACGGAAGTAACACGTTGGGGGAGGCCACATTCGTCATCCCCCTCATAAAGTTTGACCAACTCTGTCGCTAAAAGACGAGCTGCTGACCGACCGGCAGAGGGCGGCGGTGACCCATACGTGTAGGTCACTTCAACATTCGTAGCACTCCAGTTGGCATTAGGGGTGCCATAAATTGTTGAGTGGTCCGCCAAGTAGTAGGTGTCTGGATCAATGATGTTTCCATCCTGATCCCGAAGCGCATGGACTACAACAACCTTGCGACCACGGAGACGGACCCGAGTCAGAGCGTTAGTACCATCCCCAAGGAAGTCTCTGTTGGAGTACCGACCAAACCCACCCGATGCGACATTCTCAACTTGACCATCAATAAGTTGAGGCGTATATGTGAGGCGTGATGCCCCACTCCGTAGGTAGGGGTCGTAAGCAGAGACATAGCGCTCTGTAACTCGGGTCGTCCCCGAAAACTTTCGGCCAGACATGGCCCAAAGTAGGTATGAGGCGTTCTTTACGGCTTCGTATGCGTAATCAGAATCCGCATAGACACCTAATTCCTCAGTGTCTACCCACAGATTACTCATTACGTCTCGCCTCTCTACATAGTGTGAGGGGCGGGTAGAGCAAGTTATTTAGTAATTACGGCGCTCTACCCGCCCCCATCAACTCAGGAAGTGGGGTCCTCCGAGGAGGCGATGATGAAGTCAGTCGCCAAGTCGGGGTTGTAGTCATCCGCACCCGGGACGTTGTAGTTAGTCGTGGAGCCTTGGCTCTCGAAGTCGCTGACTGCGAGGTAGCCACGGTTACGAATAACGTCACCAGCTGGGCTGACAGGTGTCGAAGCAACGTCACCAGCGCCGGTCAGTGTGACACGGAAGCTGGTGGTGCTTGGCACCGCTGTGATTGTGTGGGTTCCGTTGAAGTCGGAGTCAACGCCAGCGATTGTGACGCTCTGACCGACTTCAAAACCGTGCTCTGTACCAGTGGTCACTGTGCCGACCTCCGAAGTGACGGACTTGTTGACAACGGTGTTGCTGGCAACATCGAACCAACGGTAGAAGCCCTTGAGGCCCTCAGGAGCCCATGTAGCACGGGCGTAGCTGTAGGGGCGCTCGGCACCAACGGGGTACTCCCAACGTCCATCGAGGCCGCTCTGGAACAGAACGTTGCCGAGGCCGTAGCCCTCGAAGGTGTTGGCGAGAAGGCCGTTCTCAATTACACGGTCACCGCTTTGGCGGAGCTTGGCGTAAGGGAAGACCCAGTAGAAGTAAGGAAGAGTTGTGTCACGCTTGCCATCCTTGACAGCGAAGGACCAAACCTCAATGGCAACACCGTTGCCGGAGGGGTCGTCACCAACGCCGGGGGATGCCCAACCGATGCTCTTGTTGTCTGGGGAAGCGAATGTTCCAAAGTTCTTGCGAAGCAGCAGACCACCCGACATAAGAGCTGTCAGCTCGGGGTCGGGCTCGCAAATCGCAATTTCCATGGTGATTCGCTTGAGGGTGTCGGGAGCCTTGTAGGACACGCAAATGGTGCCGTCCGCAGACTTCTCCGTAATTTCGTCACCCTCTTCGTATTCGGGGGTAAATGAAGCTCGCAAAAACGCAGATGTGGTGTAGCTGTCGCCTGCCCCATTGAGTAGGTTTCCAGCAGCATCAAGTCGAGTGACTCGAATCGCCACACCTTGAACGCTAGCCGCATAGTCTTGTGTAGCCATTCCGGTGTACTCCTTAAAGAATTATTTCTAGGTTAGGTCGTTATGAAGTGGGGATTGTCACTCGCATTGCGTAATGCATTGAGGGGTCGGAGTAAACGGCGGCTGGCCGGTACGCCTTGATCCTCATATTATTTATTGTAGCATCTACGCCCTGAGCCAAGTCTTCATTCACGACCTCGATCTTGCCGAGGTGTACGTCAACCATGCTTGTGGCGTAAATCCACTTGTTAGTGGCAGACGCAGCAGCGTTCTGGTCACCAACAGGTCCTGAACCGGTGTACCCGGAACCAATAACCACATCTGTTCCAAGACGGGTCATAACCCGTCCGGGCTTTCCGTCCTCGGGCTTCTTGTAGACAAGGCGAGAACCTAGGTGGGAAGCAACATCACGGGTCATATGAATAACGCCGTTTTCGCCCACCGGAGAATCTGAAATGGCCTCCTCCAAATACATCAAAGCAATGTGTGGAGCAAAGGCACCGGGTTGGGGGATAGTAGAAGCGCCTGTCTTGGTGAGATACATATTGTTCTCACCAGCGTCGTAGTCGATGGGTGGTCCAGCGTCTACAACGCCTCGGGCAGCAACACCTGTCCAGTACTCGTACTCAACAGCTTTTTGGGTTACTGCCTCAAGCACATTCTTGACTTGCTCAAACCTGTCCTCACCGGGGAGGCTGAAGGTCGAAGCAAAGTCCTCAACGTCAATGTAGAACGGCACATATCGCAGGTAGGTCTGCTCTGACTGATTGTCAGTGAGCTGACCGTTAGCGACTGTTGCGTCGTTGACGGTGAGCAGCCGAACGTATGACGGCATTGAATCGAACTCTTGGTCAAGACCTCGAATCCAACGCTCGTCATACTCACGAGCGGTGTGCGTCATCACCCGGGCGACACTCAGGATTCCGCAGGGAGCAGGAACCAACTTATTCGCAGGGAATACTCCTTGGAATTTTGCCATGTTCCTTACTCTCCTTTAGTTTCCCGAGTGTCGCCCGATAGTGACTAACTAGTGATTAGCGTCTATCAGAGTTCGATAGCCGCTGCGGTTGCGCCACCTGTGGTGTCACGGAGGGCCGCAGCCACACCGTTCACGCTGATGGTGCTGGTCACGGCGAGTGACTCAATACCAACCTTGGCAACGCCCTCGAAGGTCTCAACGAACATCTTGTAGTCGTTGGTGCCAACGAGGCTGGAGTCACGGATGATTCCGAGGTCCAGCGTGCCGCCGTCAAGGAACAGGAATGTTCCCTCAGCGAACATGTACCAAGTGAACGAGTCGGAGAACTCGTTCATAGCGCCAGATGACTGTGCGCCATACACGTTCTGGTCGAGCGAGTAGCTGAGGACAACTCCACGAGCTGTCAGGTAGCCCTCGATCTCGCTGTAGGCGTTGAGTGTGCCGTCACCGGGCATCGAAAGGGCGAGGTCCGCAGCCATGGCATCCTTGACCCACGCGGGGAGGAGAACACGGAGAGGAGCATCGGCCTCAAGACGGTGGCGGGAGCGGTACGCAGTCGCAGCACGACCGACCTGAACGAGCATGTCACGACCAAAGCCGATGAGGCTGGAGGTGGTGACGGCTGTCGAACCGGCAGCAATCTTGCTGAGGAGGTACTGCTCGGCCTCACGGGCGTGCTGGATCAGGCCGAGCTCGTTGTGACGGGCAATCAGCTCTGGGTAGGCACGGGTGGCGAGGTTGCCGAACTGCAGCTGGAGGGTCACAGCGTCGGTAGCGACGGTGTTCTCAGCAGCTGAAGCAACGGTGAGGCTGTTCTTCGCAGCGGGGCTGGGAGTCTCAGCAGCATCGTTAGCAGCAGTCCAAACACCAACAGCGTCCGGGAACTCCGAAAGCTGAGGTGGTGTTACGAACCGAATACCGCCACGGTCGGCTTGGAAACGGGGGAGAGCGTCACGCACGGGGCGAGCGGTCGTACCGAATCCGAAGATGTCGTAACGGGCTTCGAATGGAGCAACGTGCCCACCAGCAGCGGTGATGGCCTCAGGCGAAACGACCTTTTGGATCTTCGCCCAGTTGGCCTCAGCATCGCTGTCGAGGGTACGGTCCTCCGGGAATTGTGTGGTGAGTGAAGCAACAATGTGCTGCTCCCCATCGCCACCATTCACACGACGGAGCGAGTGAATGCGCTTAGCCATTGCCTCGGCAACAGCATCCATATCTGAAAGCGGGCTACCAGCGGTGTACCCCGGAATGTCTGCGCCCGCCGTGATTGTTACGGGAGCGGCTGACTCCGTGGTCTCCAGACGGTGCTCCGCAGGAACCTCTACTTCGAGATTCTCGTTATCTGCAGCGGCGGTCACAGATGCCTCCATATTTTCTTGAGCCTGTGGCTCGGTTGATGATTGTTCTTGGGTTGCAGCCTCTGCCTCGGTAGAAACCTCAGCGGACGCATCCTCGGCGGAGAACTCAGCCGTAGCGGCCTCGTCCTGCTCCGAAGAAGCCTCAGCAACGGCCTCTTCCTTCACGGAAGCTTCTGCCTCTGAATCCTCGTCAACAGAAGCGTCGGCCTCAGCGGCCTCTTCCTCTGCGTCCTCGTCACCAGAAGCGGTAATCGAATCCTCGGCGGGCACCTCGGATGTGGCTTCTTCAACAGCAGCCTCGGCCTCTACTGGGGCCTCGGCAGCAGCATCAGAACTTGTCTCGGTTTCAGTTGAGAGCTCAGTTGTTGCCTCTTCAACGGTTGACGCTTCGGCCATCTTCTTCTTCTCCTCTTCATCCTCGTCCTCAGCCATGGGGGCTGGGGCCTCGGCTTCCGGCTCTGCGGGAGCCTCGGGCTCCTCTGCAGCTGGTGCTTCTGGAGCATCGCCTTCTGGCATTTCCTTTTTCTTGTCATAACCACCCATGGCGGCTTCTGACTCCTCTTCGGAATCGCCTTCTGGCTTCATCTCCTCTTCCGCACCCTCGGAAGAATCTGGCATCTTCTCACCCTCTTGCCCACGTACACGAGACGCTGCCTCAGCGGCCCGCTGGGCGAGCTCCTCGACTGCGGCCTCTCGCTGCTTGATCTCACCACGAACGGTGTCAAGCATGTCGGCAAGACTGGTCATAGCGTCAACTGTCTCAGAGGTAGGGTCTTGACTCTCAACCGTCTCAAATTCGCTGATGATCTCGTTCTGAAGTTCAGCAACTTGGTCGTCGCCTAGTTCCGAAAGAGAATTCATCATCTCCTTAATTCGGTCCACTGTCCCCTCCTTAGGGCAGTTCATTGAAGAACGGTGTTCTTCTACGCTTTATCAGTCGAGGCCGAGGGACTCCGAGACGCATAATGCGTGGAGGCACTCCACCTACATTCAATATTACAACGCTCAAAAATGAGTGATTGTACGGTTTTGTGAGTCTTTCTGGCCCTTAGGTCAGCAGTCTCAGGAGCTTCGACATTTCCGAAGAAATCTCGCTCTGGTTGAAGTAATCGCCGCCAGACATAAAGCTCTTCAGCTTTTCGGTAGCAACGTCAGCATCTTCCTCGCCAATCTTGATTTCGACTTTCTTCACCATGTCCTTCATCAACTTCTTGAGGGCTGGTGGTACATCCGAAAATCGAATCTTTTCGGCCTGCTCACCGAAGGCAAATGGGAGGTTTGAAATGACTTCACCGAGCTTTCTGGAGCTGTCACGCACGTTCTCCAAAGATTCAGGATTTAGCGCTTTTGCGTCCAATCGGTCGATAATCCCAATCAATTCGCCAGCAGACTTGGCAGCTTGGTTGTAATCACCGGCAAATACGAGGTTCTCCGCCTCTTCAACCTTCTTAATAACGTCATCCAAACCCGAGGTTCCGAGGTCGTTCTTTAGGCGGGCTAGAACCTTACGGAACTTTCCTCCCGCATCCCGTGGTTGGGTTTTGGCGGTGTACTTTCCCGGTTGTCTGCCTCTCTGTTCCCGGGATGCTTTTTCTGCCTTAATTGCCTTAAGTTCCTCTTTGGTAAGGGGATCTTCCTTGGCAAAGGTCGCAGAGGCGGTCAAAACACCCTCTTCAAAAAGTGCTTCTAAATTTGCAGAATTAGAGGCCAATTCGGTCCTCATACGCAAGTCGGCAGAAATATCATCAATTGTTGATGCTGACTTCCAGTTCTCAGGGATGAGGTCGGCCTTGCCCAAGGCACGGGCACGCTTGCGGATGTGGGTCCGAACCTTGGCTCGGTCCTCGGGGTTCGAGCGACCGTAAGCCGAAATTGCGTTCTTCAGGTCTGACTCATTGCGGATGGGGTATGAACCATCGGGAAGGGCTTGACCCTTCTTTGCCAGAGCCT
>Ga0099848_1001324_pt1 | contig 11563 bp, 11 predicted proteins | sample CB_VirMetaG_3_FD_78179 | JGI IMG/M metagenome (GOLD analysis project Ga0099848, IMG submission 78179) | Freshwater to marine saline gradient viral communities from Chesapeake Bay - CB_1508_1S Viral MetaG | ecosystem: Environmental > Aquatic > Marine > Coastal | place: USA: Chesapeake Bay... | reverse complement strand
TCTTCTAGATCTTCTTCATCCTCTAATTCCTCATCTTCAGCGATGATTTCCTCATCCTCAAGATCTTCATCTTCTTTGATACCGGCAGGCATTGAATCTGCTTTACCAGCATTCTTATTTACAACATCTTTTACTTGCTTAAGTGTTGCTGCAGCATCTTTGAATTTTGATGAATCATCATCAGACTTGTAGTTTTCTGGAGTAGGACCACCAAGATCTTCCCATGATCCGCTTTGACCTGCTACTGCACCAGGAGCAAGTTTTTGCATTGGATCACCTCCTTTAGCACCAGAATTGACAGCAGTTCTGGATTGTGTAGTGCCTACTTCCATTTCGTGTAAATTTTCTCCACTAGACATTTGAACTCTCCGATTTTTTACCTAGTTTAAATCTATATTTATTTATACTTTGTTATTTTCCACACATATGCTATAATGAGTTTAAGAATTGATCAAATAGTTCAATCTTATGCTCTTCCAGTGCTTTTTGATCTACTAATTGATTAATTCTACGTCTTGTATTTTCTGCAAGACGTTCTCTTAAGATTCCTCCATCCCATACCCACTCTTTACCTTCCATAATTCCCTGAACAAATGCATCAGGTGCTGAAGGATCAGCAACAATATCTGCTGCTGTTGCAAGCATAAAGTCCTCACCGACTTGCTTGTAACCTTCTTTGGTGGTAACTAAAGAACCAATACCACGAGAAGAAACACCAAGAGTAACACCATCTTTGAGTAGAGATTCTGCAATCTTTCCCATAGGCGTTGAGAGAATTTGTGCTTTACCTACAAAGTTATTACCTTCTCTCTGAAGATTCACAATCTTATGTGAAACTCTATCGAGGTTTACAGTAGGACCATCTGGGTGTCCTAATTCACCAAGAGCACGACCTTTTTTTACATACTGTTCATTGTAACGCTTAACCTCACGTTCCATAATGGAACCAGGATAAAGTCTTCCATTACGGTTGACTTGCTCCGCTTGTAAAAAAATTCCTTTGATAAAAAGATTCTTCTTACCGTTTACGTTCTCAGTGAGAACTTCTACCTTTTCGATTTCTTCCCTGATTAGTTTCATTTTATTGATACTTTTTTATTATTATTTAGTTGTGTATTTTATTATGAAATTGCATTGCCGATGTCTGTAACTAATTGAGTTACTCTAGAATCTAGTGAAGATAAATTTAATGAAGTTCCGATAGAATAAAATGCAATTCTACAAGTTGCAAATCGATCCGGTGCAATATTATTATATGCAAATAATAAAACATCATTAGATGATGGTGTTTGACTAGTTTGGGTTACTGTTGTATCGGATCCATTAACTCTTGCAGTGAACGATGCTGATGTTGATCTACTACTTCCAATAAACCCGGTAGAATTTCCAGCGCCAGAAAAAATTGGGCTTGGTGCAAACCTGGAATTATTATAAAATCTTAGAACATTAGATGCATCTCCATAAATCCATGTGACTCCGTTAGTGGATACCGAATTTGTTCCAAATATACTTTGGCTATTAGCACCCATGCCTACTGTTAGATATGCCGAAATATGTTTATTGTTTTGTGGATCACTATTATTTGGTCTATTGCTATCTAAGTACTTTGTACTACCATCTCCAAGTAAACCAGTTGTTCTGGTATAGTCACCACTAACAAAATTATTACTTGTCGGTGCAGTGCCCACCAGCGGAACTAGTGCTCCATCCAGAGTGCGGGCACCAGCCAAAATACAAGAGGATTTAATGGCAGTCCAGATCCCATCAGACTTGCAACCCAATATAAAATTATTATAAGCAACTTTAACAGCAAGTTCTAATTCTTGACCATCGGCTGCCTCTACAGCAGCAATATAAGTTTCTGCATCGGGATCGAGAACTAAAGGTGTTGAGGACGTTTCATGTGCATTAAAAAATCTAGATCCAAAAACAGACCCAAATCTATTCCCATAAGGTGTTCTTATTACCATAATTATCAAGCACCTTCATAAACAATTTTTGATGTTCCTGTAAGTGCTTTTGCATAAACATAAGAAACTCCAGCATCATGAGATAGATCGGTAACAGTCTTTTTTAGTTCCCCGTCCCACCTATCATAAATTAGACCAATTGTATCTGTTGCTATACCAGATGACGAAGTTGTAACGGCAACCACTACTGGAGAACTACTCTGACACTGAAATGTTATCGTAGATACATTATTTCCAATAAGAAAATAATTACTTGGTGTTAAAGTTGTCGATGCAAGTCCCATTATCTTACTTCTTTTTTAAGATTTATTAGTTATTTATTCTTCTTCAGTTTCTGTCTCTTCGTCATCAGTAAAAACAGTATCAGCAACTGAAGGTCTCAGTGCATCTACTCTTTCTGATGCTTTTGCATAAAGAAGATCTTTAATTTTATCGCTGATGTTTGAAGGTGATTCATCAGAGATAATCATATCCATTAAGTCGTCCATAATTTTGAATGTAGTTTTTGTTATTTATACTCAAATTTCTCCACCTTGTGGTGCTTCGGTGGCAGATGCATCAATCTCTGGTTCTAAAGGAACTTGTCCCATTTCACCATTCATAGAATCCATAGGCATTCCTGTCTGAGGATCTACCATTGCTGCTGGATCTGGAATCTTACCTTCTTCGATTTCTTTTTCGATAATCTTATCTTGTTCGATGATTTCTTCATCAGTTTGACGAAGAATCTTTCTTCTTACATAATCCTGTGAGAAGTACTTGCCAACATAAGGTTCTGCTGTAGTCACAAGATTAAGTCTTTCATTCAGTAACTCCGATTCCTTGAGTTCTGAGAAATGATTATCATATAGGAAATCATACTGAATGTGCTCCGACATCTTTTCCCAGTCTTCTGGAGTTACGATGTTCTTTAAAATCAACTGAGTTTTGAGCATATCATTAAACATATTTGAGAATCTCTTTCTCAAACGTCCAACAAACTTAGTAAACTTGAGTTCGTCTCTTAAGATTTCAGAAGATCTGCCCAGGTTAAACCCACCTTCTCCATCCATTCTTGAGGGTGGAACATTAAGTGCTCTGTATAGTTTTTTCTTAAAGTATTCAATATCAGTGATTTCTCCAAGGTTTTGGCCGCCTGGCAGAGTTGAGATTTCTGTTCCCCTTCCGCCTTCTCTGCGAGGCAACCAAAAATCTTCAAGCATTGACATGTATTTTTTGTCATCTCTAATCTCTCCTGTATTAGCATCATAAACTAACTTGTTACGATAACGCATCATAACATCACGTAGATATTGTTCTGCTTTGACTTTTGGAAGATTACCTACATCAATATAGAAAATTCTACGTTCTGGTGCTCTTGATAAACGATAGATTACCAAAGAGTCCTCAATCATTCGAAGTTGATTGAGTCCTTTGATTGCTTTGTGAAGGTAAGAAAGTACTGTATTTTTATTCCTATCTACAAGGCCAGAAGTACAATAGGTAATTGCATCCTTAGCAATCTTAATACCTCCAGTATTTGTATTTCCATATCCATTTTTTAGTTTTGGATTGTATTGGAAATACTCTTCTATTTCTGGAAAATCAAAATCTAATGGGTTATTACTTCTTGTATTTGTTATAATTTTATTTGGATCTGTCTTTTTTTGCTGTCTAACATAACGCATCTTAAGTGCGTCAATGTATCTAAGTTCTTGAATTCCATCTTGTGGACTTTTTAGATCAATTACTTTATGATAATAAAGTCTTCCGTCAATGTACCAATTACGATAAATCTCATGAGATTTTTTGTCAAAATCTAGAATCTCTAAGATATTTTTAAATTCTTCTCTAATTTTTTTCTTAAGTCCATCACTTGCATTTAAGTTTGATAGTTCAATCTGAACTGGACTATCATAAGTATCAGAAACAATTGCTTCATTTACAATATCTTCAATAGCACTATCCACTTCTGGATGAAGTGCCATCTCTCTGTATCTTCTAATTAAATCTTGTTCATTTTTATAAACACCTTCAATGTCTACCGAAGTACCAAAAAAACCACTAGTCAGATAGTAGTCAACCCCATCCTCGTCATTTTCGGGAATGGGGGATAATGCTGACTGTGGTTTTTTTTCGCTATCTTCTACTGAAAATCCAAATAAACGAGTCATTAATATAAATTAGAACTTTATGTTCTATTATTTATCAATTGATAATTATCAGGTGCCAGTAACTTTTCCAATATTTCCAGCAGAATCTGGATACCAGAATTGAACTTGGAAATCTACAGTAAATTCTTCAATTTGATCTGTACTATCGAAGGATAAATCGATTGCAGAAATGTTTGTTGGAAAAATATCAATAAACTGGTAAACTGCATGAACAGTGGCTCCACCACCACTTCCAGTTCCAGATTCTTTGTTCACCTTTCCTCTTCCCAATTGAAGAACCTTTGCATTTTTCATGTAATCTACTGGATTTTCAAGACCACTATGATCTGAATATTGTCCAATAGCTTGCATCCAACCCTCCATCACTTTTCTAATTACAAAATTGGTATCATTTAGAATTGTTACTGACCAAGTATCAAATGTTCTATCTCCAGCAACTTTAAATGTTCTTCCTCTAAATGGAACATCAATTGATCCCATGTTAGATGCTGGTAGCTGGGCTGATTTACATAAAAATGTAAAATCACTTTTAGCTTCACTATCCCATGTTGTTCCGAACTGGGGATCTGCTGGTGGAGTTGAATCTAAACGAACTTCAAATAAATTTGGGCGGGCGCCCCCGCCCTGCATAGCTTTCTTAAATTCTGATAAACTTTTAATGTCTGCCATTGGTCTTTCCTCCTGATGTTTTTAATAGGTTAAATCAAACAGTTCCTGCAACTTCTTCAAAGGCAACTCCAGTTCTAGTTGCAACGAATGTAAGAGTAATGTAATTGATTGACTTAGCTGGCTTCAGGAAAATGTCAGCTCTAAATTCATTATTATCGATTACATCTGGAGTATTATTTGACTCATCACAAACGACCAGATATCCATAGATGCCCCTCTTTGCTTGAACATCTCTCAAATATGGTTCAACAATATTTAAGAAGTTTGCTCTAGTAATTTCATCATTTAATTCGAACAGAATAGTTTCTGATGTTCTAGATAGAGCTTGTTCCACAGTAAGGAATAAGCGTCTAACATTAATTCTATCAAATGCTGATGCATATCCAAGAGCAGTCTTATCACCAAATAGAAGAACGCCAAATCCTGGTTTATTAATCACTGGATTAATTCTCTTTGGATAAATTCTATCTCTTTGTGCCTTGTTTGGATTATAAGCAACTTTAATTGCATTATTAATAATTCCTCTCTGCAGACCTGCAGGTGAGAACCAAGGATATGCAAAGATAGAAGTTCTTACACAAAGACCAGCAATGTCTCCATTGCATGGAATGTAACGGAATTTATTGTTGAAACGATCATAAGTATACTTATAACCAGAGTCAAAAATTGCATAAGATGAAGATGATAATGGATTGAAGAATTCAATAATATTATTTGTAATTTGATCAGGAGTCAGATATCTTCTAACTGATGGTTGAGTAGGATCTGGTTCAGCAACAACATCAAATCTATGTGGTGAAATGCAAGCAATGCAATCTTTTCTGCTATTAGCAATAGAAATTAGATAATTTGCTTTTGCTTGAGACTCATATCTAAAGTCTAATCCTGGACCTTGAAGTAAGTAATCTACTTCAATTTCTTCTGGATTTAGGAATAATTCATAAGAAGTAATCAGGTCTCCAAGAGTTGCCTTCATGCTTCCAGTTTGACCATTTTCTCCTGCTAGATAATCATTTCCTCCACTTAGAGTGTAAGTTGCATTTCCAAGAACACTAAATCTGGCATCTTGCATAGGCAAGTTCCAAAGACCATCTGCAACAGTATCATTTACATTCCAGCTGAAATATCCAGTGTCTGCATTAGTTTCGAAGAACGTTTGATAGATTTCTTCATTATTTGATCCATCGGAAGGATTGTCTCCGACATAAACATATCTGGAATACTGTGCAAGATGTTCTTTCCACCATATTCTAAGACCTGCATCTACTGAAGATACTGCATCAGTTGCTTTAGATAAGAATAGGAACTTCTCAAGAAGATTACCTTGAACACCAGTTACACTTCCAGTATCATCAACTATGGCAACGTGGATTGCGTCATGTCTACCATTTCTATCTACAGCATACTGAGTATCTACTGGTTTTGGAGCAATTGCTCTCCAATAGATGGTAGTATTTTCCAATTGTAATGTTTGGTTATCATACCAATCTGAAACCGCATCAGTTCCTAGAGTTGTAGATCCAATACTTACTCCTGATGAATTAATGAGTTGGATTGTATCACCATCTCTAATAGAAGCAGTTCTTACTTTCTCGTTATAATTGATTCTAGTAAATGGAGTTGAAGCACCTAATCCTGCAGAAGTATCTACTCTTGAAATAATCTTAACATCAATAGAATCTTCACTTTGTCCAGTAATAATACCTTGTATAAATCCAGTGAATGTTGAAGTATTTCCTGCTCCTGGAAGAACTTCTCCGGAAAGTGCTAGACTTACACCCAATCCTACGGCAGTTCCACCAGCCCCTACTGACTGCAACCAAGCAGCACCAACATTTATAGTTTGATCTGCTTTATCATCAATAAAGCATACTTTTAGATTATTTGCCCAAGAACCTGGAGTTTTTGCTGCAAATATGTATGATGCAATATCGTCAGCGTAGTTTTGATTGTAATCATCAAAGTTTTTAATCTGAAGATTTGCTTGACCTGCAGTAGAAACACCTGCTTTAGAGTCTGCATAAACTCCATTTACATTAAATGTAAGATCATCTGTAGTTCCATTACCACCAAATTTTGTTCCATCTATAGTAATAAGTTCATCATCTATGAATCCTACACCACCATTAGTAACTAATACAGTTACAGTTGAACCGAGACCAGCTCCATTGTCAGCAACTGTAACTGTAAAGTTTGCTCCAGTTCCAGCACCATCGGTGGTATAATCGCCAGTAACAAAATTGTAAGTTCCTGGATTTCTAGTAGTTGAAGCAATACCTACAGAATCTACGGATACAATTTCACCCGCTCTAATTCTCTTTGCGTTTGCGTTTACTAGATCTGAACCACCAGTTCTTACGACTTTCATTACGCCGCCATAAGAAAGGAATGCCGAAGCTGTCATCCAGTATTCCCACTGACCATCAAGATTGTCAGGTTTTCCAAAAACATCAATTAACTCTTGTTCTGTTGTGATATTAACAGGTTCATCAACGGGTCCAAGTTTAAATGGTCCTGCAATAGCACCAATATTATCAAGTACATTATCAGCTCTTCCTACTGTTAAATCAACCTCCCTGACTAATACGCCAGGAGATAATTGAGGAGTCGCCATGTTTTTCTCCTTTTTTAATCTCAGATTAACTAAAAATATTTAGTGAAAACAACTATTTCATAAGAAGAAACTGTGCGTGAGCTACCAATCTGGGTACTCCCAGTTAGAATTTGATGATTTTTTCTTTGGATTGCTCTTTCTAGAATTCATTATTCTTTTTATGGTGCAACTTTTGCACTCATATGAATATGAAGAGGCATGATATTTTTTCTTTTTAGTTCTATAAAATCCATCAATAAGGTCTTTAGTTTGCCCACAAACTCTACAAGTTCTTTCTGTCAAATATAAGTGTTCTAGTTCAAAATGATCTTCTATATCCATCACACATAATCCCACATGTATGACATATCTCCGTATTCATCAGTAAACCACCTATCACCATTAGAATCTACAACACTAGTATCATCTAATCCATCATCCATAAACCCGAACGGTGCCATGTCCTGCTCTATTTGGTTTTTTTGCTCTTCATATAATCTCTTACGAACATCCTGATCAGTCAATTCTTTAAAGTAATCTTGAGCAACTAACCAAGCATAAATGACTAAGCACATTGCTAAGTCGTCATTACATCCTTCTTCTGCCTCAAATGAATTGTGCTTTTGAATAAATGTTGTTAGTTCAGAAATAATTTCATAATCATTAAAAATTAATTTATCTTCTTCAATAAGTGTTTTAAGATTGAGAGAACCAACTTTCTTCACAGTTTTAGACATCTTAACGCCAAGTTGAGTTTTCTTTCCACTAAATCCTTGACCAACAATTTGTCCCGCTCTACCCCTCATAGAGCACATAAGAAGATTTTGATATTCTAGATCGTATTGAAGAATACTTGCTACTTGATCTCCAATATCATTTACTTCACAAAGAATGTAAGCACTATTATAATTCTTCGCTACTTCATAAATGATGTTTGGAAACAACATTGGTTTTATTTCGTTGTTCCTATATTTTGCTACAACTTTATGCGGAAACTCTGTAATGTCCATAACCACAAATGCAGAATAGTCTTCGCTCACTCCTCTAGCAACATCTACGGTAATAATATAATCATGATTTTCTTTCGAGTCTTCATAAACATCTAAACCAGCATTTCTGGTTTTTGGATTGTCGTAAATAAGACTCCTGAGTTTTGATGGAGCAATTAAAGTATCAACAGATCCTAAAAATTCACATTCAAACTCAACCTTAAACTGTGCTTCTGAAGTGTTAGCAATTGTAGTTTCTTTCCACTTCAGGTCTCTCCCAGGAACTTCTGACCAATGAACATCAGTTGGAATGTATTCATTCTTTCCTTTCTCAGCATCATGCCAATACCTATAAAAATGATTCATCCCGTGAGGGGTAGAAACCATGATTACTTTGGTGCTTTTACCAGAAGTAATAGTAGGATAAACAGACGCAAAGAATGAGTCTGCAATGTGGTTTGGGACAAACGCAAATTCATCCAAGAATAGAATGTTGAATGACATTCCTCGAACAGCAGACGCCGATGTGGATGCTGCTAAAATTTTTGACCCATTCTCTAGCTCAATTGAACCTTTATTCCATGATATAATACCTTGTTGCATCCATTTTGGTAAGTTCTCATAAGCAGTTGCAAGTCTCTGTAACAATTCTCTTGCAGTCGCTGCTTTGTTTGCAAGAATACCAATATTGACACTATCATTAAAAATTAGATAGTGAAGTAGATAAGATACAACAGTTGTTGACTTGCCGGTTTGCCGAGGCATCTTACAGATATTAAATCTGTGCTCATGGAATCTATTAATTAGTTTTTCTTGAAAATCATAAGGGCGAAACTGTGTTAAACCTTCATCAAGAGAAACAATCTTAATGTAGTTATTTGCAAAATAAACAGGATCATCTTTGCATTTAACAAACTCAAGAACTTGATCTTGAGTAAATTCAATTGGTGTATTTGCCTTTTTTAATAATGGATTGCCAAGATATACGTCACTCATAATAAAACTCCTTTTAGTCTACTTCCCAAATTAAAGAGGTATCTGTTCTATTTAATGCAGCAGATGATGTAATTGTAACCGATAAAATACTTCCCGGCGAAAGAACAATTCTATAATCAGTTAAATCTTGATTAATTGATCCATCTTGGGCAACAACATAAGATGTGATGGGCGTATTTGTAGAATCATTTATAGTCCCAACCTCTTTACAAACGAGGGCAATAGAATTATCTCCTGCTTGAGATTTAAATATATGAGTCCCTGTTTCAAGAGGTGTATCTAGATATAAACTTATAACTGCTGAAGCAACACCAGTATCAATTGCAGACGATAATGATTTGAGAATTATTTCTCTTGTATTAATAAGACCATTATTTGTAATTGGATTTTTTATAGATACCAAATGATGGATATTATTTTGAGTTAATCCTGCCGTATTTTTATATGTAGAACTTGTATAAGAGTTGGAAATAATTTTACCTTCCACTCCCATCATCATAGAGGCACCGCAGGCACGAGCAGTAGAAGCAATTCCAACACCACTTAAATTTGCCGCAACATATCCAAGTTTAAATGATGGATTTGAAACCCATGGAGTAGTATACTTATTAGAATAATGAGCATGGTGAAAGAAAATCATATCACCGTTAAGTGGATTTTCTATTGCATACCTTTGTTCACCAGCACCCAACCAACGATAGTTGATTTGAAATACATTTAATTTGCTGGTGTCTAATGTAATACCAGAAGGGTTAGTCGTTCCACCAACACCCGTTAATGTATCAAGATTCCAGTCTTCTTGATAAGTCCAATCTTCTATTGGAGATGCACCAGTTTGGACTGTTGTAAATGTTCCAACCGCACCTGTAGTTCCTGGATTAAATGAGAATGTTCCAGCCTGTTCTCCAGTAGAATTTGCCAAAAACAATATATCACTATCTCTTTGTTCATCAATATGAGAAGCAAATGTATTTGATGCAATACTTGCCGCCGTTGCAGATGTAATACCAGAATTATTTGCTAGTGTTACATTATAAGGTGTTCCATTTAGGGTAACTGTTGCAATCCCTGCAGAACTTGCTGCTGTTGTAATTGTAAGTTTTCTAATCTCTGCCTTTGATCCATATTGGCGAAGAATACCAAACTTACCATCAGTATTAAAACCAACTTGGAGTGCTGATTCTTGACTAAAGAAACCAGCTCTAAGAGTTACTCCTTCTGTTGGATTTATAAAATGAGCGGTAAATCTTGCAACTCCACCTTGACCTGGACGATATCTTAAAAATCTTTTTGTTCTTACAACGCCATAACCATAAGCACTTGTTCCAGTTTCTGCAATAAACAAACTATCTCTAGTAGTTGCTATTCCACTAGTAAAATTAAAAGTTTGAAAGTTATTTGATGGAAGACCGTAGATTGGATCTAATTGAACTACTGGTGTTAGTTCTGCGGTTGCATACTCACCAAATGCAGTTCTTCCAGTAGCACCTTCTTGAATAATATTTCCATATTGGTCCGCCTGAATATAGACCTCATGTAATGTTCTTTCTTGGTTTAAATAATCTTGTTTATTTTTATTCCACTGAGCCATAATTTACCTCAAAGTTCAGTTTTCCAAGTTAGTGCTTCTGGTTGATACCTTTCTACAGATTTGACTCTATAATTCTTATTTGCTTCTATCACTGGATAGATGTTATGAACAATTCCACCAGGATACTCATTCTGAATGTGCTCTGCCAACTCCTCTCTGGAAGGAAGACCTTTATGCTCAGTAGCAAACTGTAAACGGTAAATCTTACCTTCCCAAACTACATCAGCATAAAAGTGCTCTTCATTTGTTGGTTCTTGTTCCGATTGTCCATTCATGTAAAGATTGCCAGTAAAATCACCAGCAATATTTACACTTTCTGAAATAAACTCTTTAAAATTTTTCATATCAGCAGTTCCAAGCTCTAAGGGACTTATTGATTCTGCTATCAGGATCATTAGCAGTTTTTGCTGAAGTTAGTTTTGACTTCATACCCTTCATTCTCGCACAGAATGATGCTCTTCTCTTATTACCAACCTCCTTAGAAGGTGCCTTAAGATCACTTCCAGGATTCTCTCTTTCATATGACTTACGACCTTTTTCATTCAATCCACCTTCTTTATTTTGTCCTTCCTTACGGGTCCAAGCAGCACCTTCTGTTTGTA
>Ga0099848_1001322_pt1 | contig 11575 bp, 4 predicted proteins | sample CB_VirMetaG_3_FD_78179 | JGI IMG/M metagenome (GOLD analysis project Ga0099848, IMG submission 78179) | Freshwater to marine saline gradient viral communities from Chesapeake Bay - CB_1508_1S Viral MetaG | ecosystem: Environmental > Aquatic > Marine > Coastal | place: USA: Chesapeake Bay... | reverse complement strand
CTAGAAAAGTATTGCAGGAGCTTCAGTATAGTTCTAATTATGGCTCTTGGGCTTTAGATAGAGCACAAGGTGCGTCTGCTAGAGCCTTGAGCAATATCGGCTCTATGTTGGAGTATTCATTTGGCATTGGAAACCCTGTAAGCGAGGTTTTGCGCTTTACTGAATTTACAAAAGATAGAAATCTATCAATGGTGGGCTCTTTGGCCGATGCAGAGAATTACAAGGATGTAATGATGGGTGTTACTGGTCAATTGCTTGATCAGCTGCCTAACTTGTCTTTGGGTATTGCAGCTGGAGCAATTACTGCAAATCCGTACATTAGTGGTCTAGTTATGTGGGGTGTTGATACTGCTGATCAGGTGGGTCAAAACTTCTCAGATGTCTTGGATAAAACAGGCAATGCTTTTGATGCGAAACAAGCAGCATCATCAACTTTGGCTCTACAGACAGCAATGATGCCATTGTATGCTGTACAGGCAATCCCATTTGCATCCGGTATCGTAGGTAAGGCTGGTTCTAACTTGACTAGAGCAGCAGTTGCTGCTGGTAGAATCGGTGGCCTTGAATATGTTCCAGAACTTATCACTGAATTGGGTCAGAACTATAAAGCTGCTCAACTTGCAGGATATGATAAAGGTTTCTCGGCCTACATGCAAGAGGAATTGCCATCATTGGCCATCGATGTTCTTCCAACTGTCTTGGCACTTAGTGGCGCTGGTGAAGTATCGAGCTACGCTAGAGAGATGGACAACAAATTGATGGTAGAATCAATCAAATCCGCTCTTGGTGAGGCTGGTCTGAATCAGTTCGTAATGGATGCTTACAGCGTTGTTGGAGCTAGTGGAATGAAGGCTTTGCCACAATACATGCTTGCGTCTGGAATGATCAATGAGAAGATGGCCGTAGCAATGTCTAGAAATATCGAAGGTATTGTAGAGACGCTTCCTGCTGTTCAACAAAGAGTAAAAGACGATAACCAGGCTAAACTGTATATCGATTTGATGACAGACAAGCAAAACATGCAAGAACAAATTGATGGCGCAAAGAGTGAGACATCTAAGAGCATCTTGAATTTGATGATGTCTGAAATTGATGCCAAGATGAAGGCGATATTGAATGGTGAAAAGTTGGATTATACCACAATCTCTACCAAAGATGGTCGCTCATTTGTTTTCTCGAACGAGAAGGCTATGGCTATAGTGGCTAAGAACAAATCAATTGCAGAAGGCATACAGACTGGAGATGTTACTGTAGAAAGTTCTAATCCAGATATCAAACAAGCAGTAGAGCGTGTTAGGACTGATAAAAACGCTGTAACACGTGGAAAACAAAAGGTTGTATCTGTAGATACCGGAACAAACGTAAATGCGGCTATTGCGACTGATACTACGGCTGTTAGTACAGTTATTGAATCTGCCAAGGATAAAGCAAAGGCACAAAAGGTCGCTGATGATGCCAAGAGCAAACAGGAATACTTGAATGCAAGGTATCCAGGTGTAAACATAGTCCTGCACACTACTGAGTCATTCATGGATAAGATGGGCAAGGTTGATGGCCGTAGAGAGTCTTCTGGAAACATTGCTATCAAAAGAAATGAGGACGGAACATATGGTGTAGAGATCCAAATTGATGTTGATCGGGCCTCAGATACTACTATTGACCACGAGATCACCCACTTGGAATTGTTGTCAAACTTTGGCAATAACCAGGCTAAATTCAAAGAGATGATGACCACGCTAGAAGGCATCATGAATGAAAAGGAGAAATCCGAGTTATACAAGTTTATCCAGCCATACAGCATCAATGAGCAACCAGAAGAATTCTTGGCTCAGTTCGCTGCTGTTATTGCCAATAATGGAGGGCGCTTGTCTCAGAGCACAATGCAAAAGATTGCCTTGGCAATTAATGCTGTAATGAGAAAGCTGACTGGAGGCAGGATTATCCCATTTAAGGATGTTAATTCACGCAATGAGGTAATTACTTTCTTTAATACCCTTGCTGACTCTTTGTCTGCTGCAAAAGGAAACATGTCTAACGTATCAGAACAAAGCATTCAAGAACAGGGTCAAGAAGTTGCGGGTGACGTGGCTAATCTTGGAGATGAAGAGATCAATACAGAAAACGTCCATGGTAGAACAATTGAGCCTGGGCTAGAAATTTTTGACAATGAGGTTGTCATAGATTCAAGCAAGACCAGAAGCGGAAGGAAGCCAAATACTGACTTTATGTCTAGGTCAGATATTGACCGTGGTTTTGATAAAAACAGAATAAGATTTGGCAATATTGATGAGCTTGATGGCAAAAAGGTTATTGGCTTCTTGGGCGATGTTCAGACTGTTGGGAATATTGTGTCTCCTACTGGCGTATCTTATCAGTTTAAAGGTGGACCATTTTACCCAGCGTATGCCAACAGAAATCTCAATATAGACAAAGAGACTGGAGCATTTGAAGGTCGTGCTGCCGTTTGGGCTTCTACAAGCGAAAAGTCAACAAATTTGTTAGCAAATAAGTTCAAAAAGGCAGAGACTGCACTGATTGGGACTCAGCAAAACACTGGGGTCTTGGGTAACTTGTCGATGAATGATTACTTCATGAAGGAATTGCTACAGGCAATTGCAAATGGAGCCGATCCAAAGGACATTGTAAACGCCATTAATAGACCATTGAGCACTAAGTTTAATGCTTCTAAAACATTTGCTCAGGCTTTGAATGTTGATAGATTCTCTTCTGTGCAAGAGATGGCACAACTGCTTGCAAACCCAAAGGTTTCTTATGAGTTGAGGAATAATCTTGCCTCTAAGATATTTAACGTAACAAATCATAAGAACTTCGGTTTGCCAATCATAGGGAAAGCCGCTGGTTACACGTATGATCAAAGCATACTTGATTACGCAAATGATGGTTTGTTCACGGATGCCGGATATGGAGATTTTGTCGGTCACGTATCTTATGATCCTAAGACAATTAGAGTAGAGAAGGTTGACAAAGACAGTGATTTTTATCATGAATCTTATCCATACGTGATTACGGCTGAGAAAGTAAAGCCTGTTTATCTAAATGAGTTTATAGATGGCCGTGCTTTATTCTACAATTCGGCCCCAGTATCAAAAGAGGCTAATCAAACTCCATTTGGTTTAAGAGAAAAGCCACAGGCTGCTCGTGCGATTATGGGTGCTATGCCTGTTGTTCAAGGGCTAGATGTTAAAGGCGTTTATGAGAAGAATAGAGGTTTTAACAGTAAGAGCCAGATAGAGCCATGGTCTGAGCCCCAACAGGAAATCACTTCTGCTGAGACATCAATCAATAAGAGCAAACTGCCAGGCGTTTACACTGATGCTAAGTTGTTCGCAATCATGGATGGTATCAATAAACCAGAAATCAAGATTGTTGATGTAGGATCTGGAAAGTTTGCTCAAGAGAATATTCAGCCATTATTGGAGAATGCTGAACTTTCTGAAGTATTGAATGAGACTGCTCGTCAGTCTTATGCTCAGAAGGCTATTCCTAAGATTAAACAAATCTTGGAAAATAAAAAGGTATCTTATTTCCCATACGATCCATTCAACCAGCCAGCTGATGTAAACCAAAATACAGTTGCTAATGTAAGTGGAGGCCGTGCTGATATCGCAGTATCTCCGAATGTATTGAACGTGATTGCAGAACCAGGTGCTCGCTTGGGTGTTATTGCAAATATGGCCGATGCTGTTGGTCAAACTGGAACTGCAATCATCCAAATCTATGAAGGAAGCGGAAAGGGCAATGGTGCTGTTACAAAGACAAAAGGAGAAGAGAGTTGGCAAAATAACCAAAAGGCCGAGTGGTATGTTCCTGAAGTAAAGGAATTCTTCTCTAATGTACAGCGTAAAGGTTCTTATATCATCGCTGATAACAAGCCATCTTTGTTTACAAGCAAGAGTCAAAGGTTTAAGTTTGAAGAAGGCCCAAAGAGATTGTCTTACAATGGTAAGGCTCCAAACTTCACCGTTAAAGACAATGGTGAAATCATCGAGAACCCAAGGACGAATGATATCTACTGGTACTTTGGCGAGGCTTTGAAGTTTGTTAAAGAGAACAATGCTAAAGAGTACAAGTCTAAGTCTCAGATTGACAATCTAATTGCTGATTCTAAAAAGCTAGGCGTTCCGCAGCGTCATAAAGGTGATGTAGGAAAGATGATTGGTGGCGAACTTTATGCTCACAAGAGCGCATCTACCGTCTTCCCATCAAATGAATTGCAGAACGCAATTGACAAATTGCCAGATGACTTCAACTACGAAGTAATCAAGTATAACGCAAAGGAAAAGTCTTTCTCATTCATTGCAAGCCCAGACTGGAACACTAGCAATGAGCCTATCGTAGGCGATTCTTACAAGGTGAAGGCTAATGGTGATGTAAGCATTACTAGACAGAAAAAAGACCCACAGATTTATCATCACAAGTGGAACTTTGTCCGTGACGGTTACGCAGGTTTTGACGTAGAGCAAAGCATACAGCGTTCTATAGACTGGTACAATAGCGCAAAGCCATATGTCAATATGTATAAGATTGGGACTCAGAGTTATTGGAATCAGAATGCAGAACCATTGATACCAAAAAGAGATACCGGTTTTGTTAGCAAAAGCGCTATTGACAGACAAACAATTGTCGATAATGCATACACAGAATACAATGCTCTGGTTGGTCAAGGCTTAACTGATCTTGAGGCAGCAAATGCCTTGTATGATTCATACGACTACTCTATTCTAAGAGATGCTATTGGATCTGCATTTGTAGTAAAAGATCCTGTGACTGGAAAATCAATGTATGATAACATTGTTTCACAGAGAGCTGTCGATGTTGCAAAGAAACTTGATAAAGCCAAAACAGAAACCAATCAAAAAATAGAAGAATTTATCTCTCAGAATCCAGACATGAGCATTTCTGAGTTGAGAACTGAACTTTTGAATCAAGGCTTTGGTGAGTATGTTGTATTCCAGAATATGAATAATATCTTCGGAATCACTACTTCTGAGGAACTTACAGAAGAGCAGAAGCAAATTCGTGATGCCTTTGGTCCAGAATACAGACAGACAGTTAAGAATGCCTTAGATACAGAAAGCAATCAAAACGGCAATCCAATCTTTGATACTTCGGAATTGCAGGAATTGAGTAAAGATGAAAGGTCTTTGAAGGTAGAGCAAAACAGACAAGAGTTAAATGATATTATTGCTGCATCTGGAATCTCATTTGTTGACGCAAGTGTCTTTGTAAACTCAATGGTAGACAAGATGCGTGAAGGTGGTCTTGTAGAGGCTGCTGAGGCATTGCGTGGAATCATAGATTCATACAAAAAAGGCATTGTTGATAACGTAGACATTGCCAGTATCATGCAGTCTTTCGCAGCAGTTCAGTCTTTGTCTGGTAGAATCCTAAACTTGGCTCGTGGCTTGTTTGAAAAAGACATGGCCTCAATGATGCTTAAGTCGTTGGAAATGAGCAACGTAGCAATTACTCCTGCTGTACAGGCAAAGGTTGACTTGATGGTTTCTAACTTCAATACAACCAAAGATGCTTACAAACAGGCAGAGAAGGAGTTCTTTGAAAGCGCATTGGATGATGCTGCTTACGACAATTACATGCGTGCTTTGAAAGATCATGCTCGTGCAACTAAAGACATAACTGATTTCATGGATGCAAGAAAGCCTCGCTTCTGGAATGAGACAATTACGTCTATGGGTTCACGTGGCCTATTGGGTATCCCAACCATGGTCTTGTCTATTGTTTCAAACGCAGAGCAATACATGTACAGCACAAATGTTGCCTCAAAAGGTATGCAGTCTTTGTTTGACAGAGGTCTGCGTGGTGATATTCGTTCAAGCTTCTTCAGCCCATACAAAAACTTATTGTCAATGGGCGTAAGTGCTAGGCCAACGGTTGAGCAAATGACTGATATGATAAAGAACGGATCGTCTTCTGATGTTAATAATATTAATAAGTATTATGACCAGATGGGCAATGTGAACTTCATGAAAGATCAGCAGAGACTATTTGACTTTGTCAATAATTTATTTACCAAGAAGTACGGCAAAAAATTATCAGAAATGACTGATGAAGAGTTTGCAGAAAATTTTGATCAATTATTGGTAGAAAATAAACAGGGAAAAATAAAATTGGCCGATGGTAAAGCATACACTGTTGCTCAAACTGTATGGAACTCTTTCTTTGGGGCTCTGCCTGAATTAACAGGTCGTTTGATGGTCCTTGGTGGTGATAGAATGTTTGGCAATGGTGCTGCGTATCGCTCGATGATTGATTACATCTGGTCATCTCAAATCGGAGACAGAAAAGGTGGAATCATTGAGAACTACGTAAAGGATCGCAATGGCAAATTGGACTACGATACTGCTAGAAACTTGTCACGTTTGATCAATATCATTATGGAAAGCGATAATCCATTCGAAAAAGAAGGATTGAAGCGTGTCTTCCTGGCGGATAACTGGTTGAGTAGTGCTATTGGAAGTCAAAGAAGCAAGTTTAGAAAGAAGATTGTTAATTCTTACTTTGCTATTGCACAGGGCAAAGCTGATTCTACTGCAAGAGAATTGGCCAAGAAGTTTGGGTATCAGACACTAGACGTGATGTTCTGGACAATGGCCCCATTCATTCGTGTTCCATACAACGTGGTTATGACCGCATTGCAAAAGACAAATCCAGCTGGAGCAACTGCTGCATTCTTGAGTTCTAAAAGAGCATATGATATTGCCTTGGATAAGTTCAATGCTAAGTACCCAAATCTTGTCAATAATTTCCAAACAAAAGAGGCAGCGATTGAATATGAAAAGGACAAAGCTGATTTGTTTGTAAAGAAGAGACAGGCTGCTTATGATGCTGCAACTATTCCAACATCAACAGCAATTACTACTTTTGCAGTTTTAGCGTATATGGCTGGTGCTGTAATTCCTGTAGGAAAGCCAGGTGATGACAAGGAAAAAGCATTGCAATTGTCTGGCTTGAAGGGAGGTACGTTTAACTTTACTTTATTCAACGAATACATTGCTGCCATGCTAAAAGGCGAGAATGTAGAAAACTTTATCTCCAAGAGAGGTGGATTTAAAAAAGACGGAGACACTATAGTTGACTTCAGAAACATGGGCTTGCTAGGTTTTGCATTGGGTGGTTACTCTTCAGCGTTCTCTACGTATAGATCTACCGTTGCAGAAGGAGAAAATACCATGTCGGCACTTGTTAAGACCGGTGTGGACGCTACTATTGGAATGACATTCTTGTCTTCCGCTACGTCACAATTGCCGATGTTGCAGGGTATTGATAGGGTCGTTAAATTGGCCCAAAGCGGTGTAAATGATCCTAATGCCTGGAGTCAGTGGATTGGAGGAACTGCTGCAACTGTTGGTGCATTTACTTCTCCTTCTATCTTGTCATTTGTCAGCAAAGGTGATGCAGAATTGATTCAAGGAACTAGCGATTTGTTCCCAGAGATTGAAGATGCTGAGTTGACTGGCTTTTTGGGCAAAGGATATGTTCGTGCAATTAATAGATTGAATAGAAACTGGAGAGCCTTTGGTATTGAGACTGAGTATTACAAGCCAATGGTTGGTCCGTTTGGTGAGGATTTACAGTACAGAACTACTGTTTCAACTCCTGGAACAACTGAAGCCTACGTAGAGGCTATGTTTAATCCATTCTCAATCAGAAAAGCGGGTGATTTGATCCCATTGACTCCAGACCAATTGGCGAGAGAAAAGGGGATTTATGCCACAGCCATGAATGTGAATACGACCATGATAAATATGGGCTTGGCGTATGAGCAGATCACTGGGTCTCCGACAGTTGTTAAAAAGGACAAGCCTAGTAATACCTCAATATTCCCAATATTGTTGAAGCCATTGAAGAATGAGTTTACTATTACAGCAAATGGAGCTACGTTCACCTATTCTTTGCCAAATGATCTGTATAGAGCAGAGTTAAAGAAGAGAGGTAATATTAGATTCCAAGCGGTAAAAACAATAGAGAGTCAAATAGAATCAGCTTGGGGACAGGTGAAAAACAGTGCAAATAATGAAGAGTTCCGCAAGCAAAAAATTGAACAAGCATTTGACTTGTATAACAATACATTAAATGCAGCTGATGGCACTTATAGAACACAGTACGAAGACCGTCAGAGAGCCACTCTTAAGGAGCTGCAAAGACGAGGCGTTTTGTCAGACAGAGACATCGAGAGCCTGCGTACTATCTATGGTAATTTTTAACTCTTTTTTTTGTAACTTTGAGATATGGCACTTACGGTAAATCCAATAGTAACAATTAATCACTCGACAGGGGTAATGATTATCGTTGACTCCACTGGAGACTACAATGCGGTAACTAACCCTTACGGATGGGATAGTTCTGGAACTTACAGCACAGACAGATCTACATTGACGGCAATAGAGGTTGATGTTACTGCTCCTGGAGCATCGACTGCCACGAATATAGTTTTGACTAGTGGCAACTTTGACAATGATACTGTTAGAGCGCAGGACATTACGTCTAGTCTTACTATGGCTGATGGTTTATGGAAGTTTGAGACAACTTTTACAGTTTCTGCCAACAGCGAGACCGTTACAACATATTCGTTCCGTGATGTAAACTTGAAGTGTGCCATTGGAAAACTTGCTCTTGGCGATATGACATCAAATGATTATGCTGAAGTTAAGTTGATGTACGACAAGTTGTTGCAAGCCATGGAGTGCAAGGAGTATACCTTGGCTCAAGAAATATATGCTGATATAGTTGACGCATTGAGCTCTTGTCCAACAGATGTCAGAAAAAGCTGTGGGTGCTAATTATTCATTAAACCAATTTTTGTCTGCATATATAGCAGCAGCTCAAAAGGCTATCTGCAACTTGGCTAATGATTACAATACTGCTGCTAAATATGATAAACCATGCTGCACATATGATGATAGTGTAAAGAAAGGTTTGTTCTTAAAGTTTGCTCTAGAAAATATTGATTGTTTTACTGATGATGAAAAAAATAAAGTCATATCTGTTGCAAATCGTTTCGCACAAAACTGCGGTTTTTGCACGGTTTCTCAGGCTGAAATTGATGCGTTTGCTGCAACAGATTTTGGGAAAAATCTAAGCAACAAATTTGACATTGACCCAGATGTAAAGAAGTTTATTGCTGCCACTGCATTGCTAAATGCGAGCGAAATAAATGCTCTTACGACAATGGTTAAGTCTTTGAAAGATAACAACTTGTGGTCTAAGTTTCACGTTATATACCCATTTGTTGGCCCAGGTCTTTCTTCGAAGGCGTATAACTTGAAGGATACAACAAAGCATAAAATTGATTGGGGATCTGGTGTTATTGACGATGCAAAAGGTGTTGATTTCGATGGGACTCTGAACTCATACGGAGATACCAATATGAATTTCTATGACTTGGGTTATACAACTACTGAAGATATTCACGTATCATTCTATACCCCAGATGACAGAGACCTGTCTGTTAGGTGTGCTGTGTGGGGTGCTATTGATGATATAGCATTAGCTAGTGATAGAATAACAATGATATTTGACTCAACGGCACTAGGTGGTTCTTATTTTGTTGACTTCTGGTCTGACAATGATACCTCTGCACGTTTGAGCGGATTGACAGACCCAGGGAATAAAGGATTTTATGCGGTCTCTACTGCAAGTAATTCTGATTTAAGATTAGTCAAGGACAAAGTTCTTATCAATTCATATACTTCAGCTCGTGATATTGATCCAAGCCCAAACTTAGATTTATTCATTGGAACACTTAACTATGATGGAACCGTTGATTCTTCTGTGCCATCTACTAGAAAGATGGGCTTGTTCACTGCTGGAACAAACTTGACAAATACAGAGATTAATACTCTTAATGATATTGTTTCTGTATTCATTAATACCCTTAATAGAGCTTGATGCTGCTAGGCAGCAATTGAAATAGTCAAGTATTTTCGCTATATTTGTCTTAATGACTCCTGCTCAAATAGCGATTGAAAAAGAGCTTGCCAAAATAGCTAATAAGTTCAAAGAACTATCAAAAAGGCAAGCAAAGGCTGCTGATTATAAAGAGCTTGATAACGCATTTACTAGGATTCGTGTTAAGTATGGTGACAGCTTAATTAGTGAGTATGTGTCTACATTCAATGGTAGATCTGGGGATGTTACACTAAATTACGAAGATGTTATCATTGCTCTTGGCTATGTCCCAGGGACTGGTGGAGGAACGAACAGCAATGTTTTGATTGATGGTGGCACATTTACTGCGCCAAATGAAAATGTCCTTATTGATGGAGGCTTGTTTTAATGGCAATTAGAATTAGACGTGGTCTAGATGCAGACCGCACCTCGGTAGTTTTTGAAGAAGGCGAAATCGTCTACACTACCGATACAAAGAAGTTTTACATAGGAGATGGCTCTACTGCTGGTGGTAATCTTGTTGATGACCAGCAATTGACCTATAACTCATCTACAAATACACTTAGCATCTCTGATGGCAATAGTGTTATCCTTAGCAATATCCCACTACCAACCGATATCGCCAATTGGAATGATGCTTACAATAATACAATCACTTCTATTGGGATAACAGGGACAACCACAAAGACCTTGTCCTTGGGTCAACGTGATGGTGGGACTCTGAGCGTATCTTACGCAGATACTTATGTTCACACGCAAGGCTCTCCTTCATCTTCATGGGTAATATCCCATGGTATGAACAAATACCCAAGCGTAACCGTAATTGACTCTTCCTCAAATGAAGTAGAGGGAGAGGTAACATACAACTCATTAAACTCTGTGACGATTACCTTTTCGGGATCGTTTTCTGGAACAGCATATTTTAACTAAATAAATATAAATAACCATGGCAAAGAAATTTCTTGTTTCGATCGACCTAAATCAGAATGAGCTGCAAAATGCAAGAATACAAAATCTTGCCACAGCTCCTTCATCCCCTGCGGAAGGTCAACTCTATTTTGACAGCAGTGCTGGTGATAAGTCTATGTATTTCTGGGATGGTACATCTTGGATTGACATGGGTGGTGACCTGCGCTCTGTATCGGCTGGAACTGGCATTACAGTAAGTGGAACTCGTGACGTAACAGTCGCTTTGGACACAACCTCTACTCGCAATACAGACCACACTAGCGTCACTTTGACTGCTGGTTCTGGTTTGACTGGCGGTGGAGACATCTCTGCATCTCGCACATTCAACGTGGGTGCAGGAACTGGTATTACCGTTAACGCTGATGATGTTGCACTTGATACTACTAGCACTCGAAATACCGATCACGCATCAATCACATTGACGGCTGGGAACGGTCTTACTGGTGGTGGCGATATCTCTGCATCTCGTACCTTCAACGTAGGTGCTGGAACGGGTATCTCTGTTGCTGCCGATAGCGTAGGTTTGGATACTGGGTCTACCTTGAACACAGATCACTCTGGCGTATCCATTACTGCTGGTCTTGGTTTGACAGGTGGTGGTGATATTACCACGACTCGTACCATTGATGTTGGAGCGGGTGATGGTATTGCGGTTGCTGCCGATAGCGTATCTCTG
>Ga0099848_1001319_pt1 | contig 11589 bp, 2 predicted proteins | sample CB_VirMetaG_3_FD_78179 | JGI IMG/M metagenome (GOLD analysis project Ga0099848, IMG submission 78179) | Freshwater to marine saline gradient viral communities from Chesapeake Bay - CB_1508_1S Viral MetaG | ecosystem: Environmental > Aquatic > Marine > Coastal | place: USA: Chesapeake Bay... | reverse complement strand
TACCACTAGTACCACTTGTACCAGTAGTACCACTTGTACCAGTAGTACCGCTAGTACCAGTAGTACCACTAGTACCAGATGTACCATTTACTCCACTGGTACCTGATGCACCACTTGTTCCGTTTACACCACTTGTACCTGATGTTCCAGACGTACCAGATGTACCATTAGCTCCATTTACTCCACTTGTGCCTGAAGTACCTGAGCTTCCACTATTACCACTAGATCCACTGCTACCAGAAGTACCAGATGTACCTGTGGTTCCACTTGTACCAGTTGTTCCACTAGTACCTGATGTTCCATTGTTTCCGCTAGTACCAGATGTACCAGTTGTTCCACTAGTACCACTGGTACCACTTGTACCATTTGCACCATTCACTCCAGAGGTACCGCTAGTACCACTTGTACCATCGTTTCCACTAGTACCAGAAGTTCCAGTTGTACCAGAAGTGCCTGAAGTACCACTTGTACCAGAGGTTCCATCATCACCTGAAGTACCAGATGTTCCAGATGTTCCAGTGGTTCCTGATGTACCACTAGTTCCATTAACACCAGATGTACCGTTTATACCAGAGGTACCAGATGTACCACTGCTGCCACTACTACCACTGGTGCCACTAGTACCAGATGTACCAGGATTACCATCATTACCAGAGGTACCTGACGTGCCACTAGTACCATCATCACCAGAGGTACCACTGCTTCCTGAGTTACCACTTGTACCTGAGGTACCAGAAGTCCCATTTATACCACTGCTACCACTGGTTCCAGAAGTTCCAGAGGTACCGCTAGAGCCACTGTTTCCTGAAGAACCAGATGTGCCTGACGTTCCACTAGTACCACTAGTTCCAGGAGTACCAGGATCTCCTTTGTCTCCTGTTACAACAAAACATGCTATGATATCTTCATTGTTGGTTAGAGCATTACCTCCTTGTGCTGAGTTAGCTACATCTAAAGTCCACCATGTTCCATTGTCTGTAAGATCAGAAATAGCAAACAATATAAAGTCTGCTGCATCATTCTTATCAGAAAGTCTTACAAAACCTTTTACAGCTGATGTAGAACTATCAATTGTTTGCAAGAACGATTGGATGCTATTACCATTATCGTCTGTTTCACTTATTGCTAGTTCAGTAGCTGATGTTTGGGTTGAGTTGTTTAATCTAACAAAACCTGAACTAGGGTCAGCAATAGATGTGTTAGTGCTAAATGTATAATCAAAACATGCACCACCAAAATTACCATCAACTCCAGAAGTACCAGCAGTTCCAGAAGTACCAGAAGTACCAGAGGTACCGCTGCTTCCACTATTACCACTAGACCCACTAGTTCCAGATGTACCAGACGTTCCTGTTGTACCACTGGTTCCATCTTCACCACTCGTACCTGAAGAACCACTATTACCACTGGTTCCAGAGGTTCCGCTTGTACCATCATTACCATCTATACCACTTGTCCCTGAAGTACCACTAGTACCATCTACACCAGTTGTTCCACTAGTGCCAGAGGTTCCAGAGGTAGCGCTAGTACCTGACGTACCACTTGTACCATTATTACCGTTGATTCCAGATGTACCACTGGTTCCAGACGAACCACTTACACCAGAAGACCCACTAGTACCTGTTGTACCACTCGTTCCATTTGAACCATTAGCACCTGATGTTCCGCTACTACCACTAGTTCCTGTGGTACCACTAGTTCCTGAAGTGGCACTTGTACCACTACTACCACTAGTACCAGAAGTTCCATCTACACCTGATGTACCATCCACACCTGATGTACCTGAAGTTCCAGTTGTTCCGCTAGTACCACTTGTACCACTTGATCCACTGGTCCCACTAGTACCACTGGTCCCATCTGCTCCATCATTACCAGATGAGCCACTAGTTCCACTAGTACCGCTAGTGCCATTTGCACCATCAGCACCTGAGGTTCCACTAGTACCTGATGTACCGTTCACTCCAGAGGTTCCACTAGTACCACTGGTACCATCGTTCCCATCAACACCACTAGTACCAGAGGTACCTGTTGTGCCTGATGTTCCAGAGGTTCCAGAGCTACCATTATTTCCATTAATACCAGAGGTTCCACTTGTACCGCTTGTACCTGCAGGACCATCATTACCACTGGTACCAGACGTACCAGACGTACCTGTAGTTCCAGAGGTTGCTGATGTACCACTAGTTCCAGAAGTACCATCAGTGGCACTTGTACCAGCTGTACCAGACGTACCACTAGATCCACTAGTAGCACTTGTACCAGAGGTACCGCTACTACCATCTCCTCCAGTAGCACCATCTAAGTTAACATCCCAAGATGTATAAGTTCCTGATCCCACTGTTCTTGTAGGACTGCCAAACTGTAATGCACCAGTTGCAGGATTGTAGGATATCACCTCACACTCCTGATAGTTAGATGCATCATGTGCTATTATAATAGATTGAGCTGTTGTATATGCTAAACCTGTATCTACAGTGATAGTTCCACTATTACCTAGTGTAAACGATGTTGTAGAGCTTGTTTTGTATAAATCACCTGTGCTTCCAGATGTACCTGAGGTACCAGATGTAGCACTTGTACCGCTAGTACCTGAAGTGCCACTGGTGCCTGTTGTACCACTAGTACCAGATGTGGCTGAGGTTCCAGAGGTTCCACTAGATCCAGCTACAGTGATACCACTAGTACCACTCGTACCAGATGTACCATCAGTGGCAGAAGTACCTGATGTACCAGAGGTACCATCAGCTGCACTTGTACCACTAGTTCCGCTTGTACCAGACGTTCCAGTTGTACCTGATGTACCATCTACAGCTGATGTCCCACTTGTACCACTTGTACCATCTACCCCACTAGTCCCAGATGTTCCACTAGTACCATCTATACCAGAGGTTCCATTAATACCTGATGTTCCGCTTGTACCTGTAGTACCTGATGTACCAGAGGTTGCAGAAGTACCACTGGTTCCTGTGGTTCCACTAGTACCAGATGTACCAGCAGTTCCTGAAGACCCAGAGGTTCCTGTAGTGCCACTAGTGCCACTAGTACCATCAATTGCAGATGTACCACTTGTACCACTGGTGCCACTTGTTCCGTTTACACCACTACTTCCAGAGCTACCACTAGTACCTGATGTACCATCTATACCACTAGAACCGCTAGTTCCTGTTGTCCCAGAAGTACCTGAAGTGCCACTTGTTGCACTTGTACCACTAGTTCCACTGGTACCATCAATAGCTGATGTACCAGAGCTACCACTTGATCCACTTGTTCCTGTAGTACCGCTAGTACCAGAAGTACCACTTGTCCCATCTATACCACTAGTACCAGATGTAGCAGATGTACCACTAGTACCAGACGTACCTGTCGTACCACTACTACCAGAGGTTCCTGTAGTTCCTGAAGTTCCTGTGGTTCCAGATGTACCAGCTGTGGCTGATGTACCACTTGTACCTGATGTTCCTGAAGATCCATCACCACCTGTAGCACCATCGAGATTAATTTCCCATGCTGTGTATGTACCACTTCCTACAGTTCTTGTAGGTGAGCCAAATGATAGATCTCCTGTGGCTGGGTTATATGATGTTACCTCGCACTCTTGGTAGTTGCTAGCATCATAAGCAATGATGATAGATTGAGCCACTGTATAAGCTAATCCAGTGTCTACAGTGAGTGTACCAGAGTTACCTAATGTAAATGAGTCTGTAGAAGTTGTTGCATAGAAGTCTCCTGAGAGTCCACTGGTACCTGAGGTACCTGTTGTACCTGACGTACCACTGGTTCCACTAGTACCATCTATTGCAGAAGTACCTGAGCTACCAGATGTACCTGTAGTTCCACTTGTGCCAGAACTACCACTAGTTCCAGAAGTACCTGTTGTTCCACTGGTACCAGATGTACCGCTAGTACCACTAGTAGCAGATGTTCCACTTGTACCTGAAGAACCACCAGTTCCATCTAGTCCAGAGCTACCAGAGGTGCCACTAGTACCAGAGGTGCCTGATGTCCCAGAGGTACCGCTAGTACCACCAGTACCATTGGTACCACTTGTACCAGAAGTTCCAGAGGTTCCAGAACTTCCTGATGTTCCAGAGCTTCCTGAACATACACCATTAAGTCCTACACTTCCTCCATTATCAACAGAAACACTTCCACCTATAGCACATATATCTATAGCAGTGCCTTCTGTTACAGTGGTAGAGTCTGCTTGTAAATCACAATCTGTGAATGTTACAGTGCAATCTCCTCCTCCACCAGGACAAGATACATTATAGCTAAGACAAGATTGTCCGCTAGATCCAGAAGTTCCACTAGTTCCACCAGTACCATTTGTACCTGAAGTGCCTGACGTACCTGAGGTACCGCTGGTTCCTGTAGTACCACTGGTGCCAGATGTTGCACTCGTACCACTTGTACCACTTGTTGCAGAGGTGCCTGAAGTGCCTGATGTAGCGCTAGTTCCTGATGTACCAGAAGTAGATCCTACAGCAATACCAACTTGTTTTGAGTTGATTACAACAGATGGGGATGCAGGTTTATTATATGGTGATGTTGCACTTGGGGTTGCAGTGATTTGAATGTTAGCACTTGCTGATGCAAAGAAAAGCTCTACATAATCATTTGCAGAAAGCTCTAATATAAAGGATGTGTATGGTAGATATTTTACGGTGTTTACATCAACATCAAGAATTCTGTCTTTACGTACAATATCAGTTCCATTCTTCTGTAACCAAATGTCCACTGAAGAGGTTCCTGTTCCTGATGTTTTCTCCACTTGTAGAGAATATCCTATTTCATATATACCAGCGTGTGGGTGTCTTAACTGTTGACCAAAGTCTAATACAATACCATTAGCTAGTTCTGTAGTGTTGAATGTAATAGCTGTTGGTGTGCTTGCTGCACTTACAGTTTGTGTACCATTATCAGAGAAACTAGCATACCAGTTTGCTATAGATGCACCAGATGATCCATCTATACCACTAGTTCCTGCAGACCCTGAAGTACCAGTGGTACCACTTGTTCCAGCAGTGCCACTAGTTCCAGACGTACCAGTGGTTCCAGAAGTTCCACTTGTAGCACTGGTACCAGATGTACCTGATGAACCATCAGTTCCACTAGAGCCACTAGTCCCTGTAGTTCCACTAGTACCAGTTGTACCACTGCTACCACTTGTACCTGTAGTACCACTAGTTCCAGTGGTTCCAGACGTACCAGAAGTACCTGATGTTCCGGTGGTACCAGAGGTTCCAGCTGTTGCTGAAGTACCTGATGTACCACTAGATCCATCCCCTCCAGTTGCTCCATCAAGGTTTATATCCCAAGAAGAGTATGTACCACTACCAACACATTGAGTTGGCGTAGTGAAACATAGAGAACCTGTAGAAGGGTTATAAGAAACAACAACACTCTCTTGATAATTGTTTACATCATGTGCAATAACAATAGATTGTCCTGGAGTGTATGCAAGTTTAGTGGCTACAAATAAACATCCTGAGTTACATAGAGTGAATGAATCTGTGGAAGTGGTTGCATATTTATCCCCTTGATCTCCAGATGTACCGCTTGTCCCAGAGGTGCCTGTAGTTCCACTAGTGCCACTAGTCCCTGAGGTACCAGTTGTTCCACTTGTACCTGTTGTTCCTGATGTACCAGATGTTCCAGAAGAGCCTGATGTACCTGTTGTACCAGATGTACCTGATGTGCCTGTGATTCCTGAAGTACCGCTAGTTCCAGATGTACCACTTGAGCCAGATGTCCCACTTGTTCCAGATGTACCAGAAGTACCAGAAGTACCTGTACTTCCTGAGGTACCAGAAGTACCAGAGGTACCACTACTTCCATCTATACCTTTACCAGCACACAATGCATCATTGATGTTTTTTAGTGCTTCTTCTAATGTTTGGTTGGTATTAACTTTTGCGCATATCAAGTTAGGGCCTTCATAGAAGACACAAGCAGAACTTAGTCTTATAGGACATGGGTCAGCAGCACAAACTAATTTACTCTTATTCATCTGGAATGGGGTTTATTTTTAGTGTACTATCTTAAGGATGTCTCCTGTTCTGTATAGTTGTCCAGCAACTAGTCCAGCAAACAATGCTGCAGCATTATTAGAATATTCAGGAACTCCACCAATTGGTGCTGTTAACAGTTGATCAAAATCATTAGCTGTACCAGCAGTAGATGCATAATACACCATACCTGTACTATCATTAACATATAGCTGACCTACATATGTTGCAGGCCCAGTTACAGGTGCAGGAACAGTTCCTGTTCTAGGAACAAGATTATCATTAATATTACCTAGAATTGTTTGTAAATCATCTAGTGGATTCACAACAATATTTGTAAGGTAGGGGCCATTGTATATGATGCACTCAGCATTTTGATACACAGCGCATGTTGGGCAAATTTCAGCGGTTCTCATAATTACAAAGATATATTATATATGTGTGTTTTAAAAGTTGTTATAAAAATATAGTGCTATAATATAGCGTTACCTAGCTCTTTTTTGAATTGTTACATCAAACTCCTTAGCAAATTCTTCATCAAATGATGCTAATAGAGGTATAATTGAGTTAGAAACTGGGAATAGTTTCATTACATTCTTTATTGGTTGAGCTTCTTTTCTAACTTGTTCCATAGATTTGGTAGGATCAGATAAATCTATTCCTGTTGTTTCTCTAAAGAAGTGCTCGGTTGCTCTTCCAAAATCTGTAAACAATCCAATTGCTGGCATACCTGAATCTAATGTACTTGCCATTTCTGCTGGGTTGTAGAAGAAACTCACCTCACTTATAAACTTATCTACTATTTTTTGGAAGTATCTAAATTTATTTTTAGTTGCTCTATCTTCATCATCATCTGGAGCCATCCAACCTAAAGCTAAACTCATACCTAAAAGAGAAGCAAGTAACGCAAGTTCTCTAACTTGGTTTCTTAAGTTTAGCTTAATCATGTCAGCAAAATCTTCTTTGGTCATATTAAGTGGCTCACCAAATCTTTTTTCATAGTCTTTAGTATACTTATCAAATAACTCGTCTATCTTTTTAATACCATCATTTGTTACATAAAGGACATCTGTGATTTCTTTAACACTTCTTAATATATTGAAGTGTAGGAAATTAGAAAACAATCTAATTCTACCAATATCATATTTCTCACCAGTAGTCAGACCATCTTCACCTATTTCTACATTAAAGTCATCAGCTACCCTCCTAAACTCACCAAAGCGTGTAAGAGCAAGTTTAGGAATCCATCCTTTAAATACCATAAAAGAACGAAGCCATACATTCATATTTGCTCTATTATTATCAAAGTCTGTTACACCCCCAGTAGCTGTTCTAGAAATTGTTCTAGCTACATTAGTGAGACGTTGTAGCTCTTCTCTATTATTTAAGTCTAATCCTGGTACAACAAGCTTGCCATCTTCTAGTTTCTTTGTAGCATTAATAGATCTTGTTTTCTTCAACTCATTAATTTCTTCTTTAATTTTTCCTTTTACTGAGTTGTATTCTTCTGCAGAATTGTATCTATTTTTATATTTACTCTTTACAAAGTCTCTGATGTTTACTAACTTACCGTCCTCAACCATCATATTGTCTAGAAGAGCCATGAATACAGACTTCTCTAGATGTTGTTCAGTTTGTCTAAACCATACAAATAATATATCACTAAAGTTTTTATCTGTAAGCTTTGACATACCTGCACTCACCATCTTGTCATAAGTAGGGTCATCTTTCAGTGGCATAAATTTATCAATGAGTTGAACAAACATTTTTCGCTCATCACCACTTTTAAATCTATTTCCAAAAAGTCTTGCTTGATATCTAGCAATTTCACTGTAATCAAAATACTTTCCTGCAAGTGCTGCTAGCTGTAAGTTACCACCAAAGTAGTTTGCAAGACCTGATATACTTTTAAGACCTAATGCCTTAACTTGAACATATCGATTCAAGAAATCCATTGTTTTTATAAGCGAACCTGTAGTTTGTTCACTACCTTCTTTTACTGCATCTTTACCTGTAAGACTTCTAGACACAGCATTGAGTGCTTTTGAAACATTTCTTACTGCATCTCCAACTATTGGCACTTCAATATCAGAATCATCAAGTGCATACTTCTGACCATATAGTAAATTTCTTATAAATTGGTCTATCACTTCTACATTCTTAGTATTTCCTTCTTCTAACATAGGTTTTCCATCGCTATCAACAGTTCTACTAAACGAAGAAGTCTTTAGATGTTTTTTAAATTGTTGAGTAGTTTTTACAAGAAGCATCTGTTGCTCTATAGAAGAAAGATACTTATACTTCTCCATATGATTAATGTACATTATCATATTCTTAAACAAGTCTAAACTTACATCAGAATAATCATTAGTACCATCTTCTTGTACACTAAAGTCTGTAGTATAGTATTTAGGTATGGAGTTTTCCAACTCACCAGTTACCTGATTGATTTTTCCATACCCAACTGCATCAAGCTCTACAGTAAAGTTAGCTTGAAAGTTAGAGATAGATCCTAAACTACCATCCCAAGCTAAACTTTCTGCCATACTCTTTCGTATGAATGGTAAGAAAGTAGACTGTGCTGCATTTTCTAGATAGCCTATATCTCTTGCTTTTTTATTTATACCAGATATAAAGTTATAAAGTTCAAATAGCTCAGGGTCTTTTTTAAGATTGATGTATTCTTCACTTTCCCATTTCTCTTGTGGATGTCTTTTAATTACGTAGTTATTCCAACCATTAAAGTCGGATCTAGATATATCCCACTTACGTTGTTCTTCTAATATAAGTTTTTCTTTTAAATCACCTTCTTCATATGTTTTATTTATACGACTAAGTCTTTGTTTAAGTATCTTATTAGCTTCTTGAGCATAAGCTTTTAGATCAACATTATCTTTGAGCCATTGTTTACTTCTTGCACCCTCTTGAGCATTTGCATCCACTTGCTCATAGAATGCTTTCTGATACTTGTATATAAGTTTGTTTACAATACCACCTTTAGTATCTTTTTGATAAATCTTTAATACTAAGTCTCTTAAGTTACCACCTCTAGCTTTAAGTTTATCTCTAATTTCAAGAAGCTCATTTACTTCATTCAATGCATCTTCTTGAGCAAAACCCATTGCACGATTAGCAAGCTTATACAAAAGGTCTAGAGCTTTTAATCCTATTTCAGATGTTCCTCTAAATAACGAAGACAAACCTTTTACAATTCTTTCAGGGTTCATTAAACCTGTTACAAGGTTACGTTCTCCTATAAACTTATCAGAGAAATCAGAAGCAATCTTTTCAATCTTTTCTCCTGACTTACGAATAGATTCTGATTGATCTCTAAGTTTTTCACGAATAGCTTTCTTTTCTGCAACTTCTTTTACATCTTCTTTAGTAAGAACTTCTTTCTCCATCTCTTTAGTGTAAATCAAATCACCAAGGTTGTCAGAAAGTTTACCAAATACTTTAGCTGATGCTATGTATTCTCTCATATCTTCTGAAAACTCAGAAAGCTGCGCATCTGTTAAGTCTTTATCATCTGCAGGTCTACCTTTGTATGCAGTTTCATATTCTGCAATTATGTTCAAACCCTCTCGCTCCATAACAGAGATTGCATCAATCAGTGGACCAATGTTTTGGTTACCTCGTAAAGATCGTATTGCTTTATTTAAGATGTTTAGTCGCTCTATCTTAAATCTTCTTTCCTCTTCATTTGTTACAGTTTTATTTGAGAGCTGAGCTTGTACAGCATTCAACTTTTTAATTATATCATCAATAGCTTCTACACCTGTAGTTTCTGATTGTTCTGATACAGGTGTGAGTATAAGATCATCTATCTTACGAGGATCTACAGAACCAATCTTTATACCTTTTATTTCCAACTTACTAGTTGGATCTTGAAAGTTTTCTCTCTTAAGATCCATAATAATTGGGATAGCTCTGTTCTTACCAATTTGTTTTACACCATAATTGTCAAGCAATATTTCTTTGTATCTACGAAGTTGTATACCATATGCTCCTTGTTTATACCAAGCAACATCTTCAGCACCTTTAGCAACACTCATAAACTTCCAGTCATAAATGTTTGCTGTACCATCTTCTTCTACAATCAACAAGTCAATTGTACCTGCTTCTTTTTCTTTAGGATCATACACTTGTAGTTCAGAGAATACTAATGGATTCTTACCATTCTCTGAGAAAGATGCAATAAGGTCAGTGTAATAAGTTTCTAGCTTGTCGTACACCTGATTGTTTAGAGAACCTTGTATGTTAGGACGTGGTCCTGGATTCTCTCTTCTAGTACCATCTTTATTAAAGAACCTAGCGTGTATCTCTTCAAAATATCCGTGATATTGTGTACCTAATACACGCTTCACCTCATTATCTTTTTGTTCCTGAGCAGTAAATCTCTTATCACCAAATCGTGATCTATACCAACGTTTAACTCTATCAGTTACACGTTTAGCAATTCTTTCATACTTACCATCAACGAGAAGCTCATAATAACTACTAGCTTCCTCTTCATCTAGAAGTAAGGGGTCAACCTTCTCACTACTTTCTATCTTTCTTAAAGAAGCTCTAGTGTCTTCCACCTTTCTCTGAAATGCTTTCTGTGGATCGGTAAGTTGATAGTAGATTTCTTTGCTGTCTAAGTCAATAATACTCCCTTCAAACTCACCACCTAACACTGTCTCAGCAGTTTCAGAGAATATATCAATGTTTGCTTTCTTGTATTGTCCTCTAAACCAGTCAGTTATAGCATCCCACATTCTTCTAAACAAAGACTGATCAGCCTCTTCTAATGATACATCTGTATCACCTAGAATAATAGCTGTAATCATTTTATCTACAGCTTCCTTTTTTATCTTACGAATGTTTGGTTTACCATTAGGTAGTTGGTATGCAGGTAAGTCTTTATAAGCCTCTAGCGTGTCTTTATATATTTTAAACCTACCTATCTTAGATATCATCTCTGTAACAAGCTCAGGATTACGTTGCTCAATAATAGCTGTAGCAATGTGCACCATCTCTTCTGTAAGTGTGCTCTCATCTGCCTTAGCTTCAGAAATAGCAATAACACCAGCAGCTAAATCAGCTACAGCGTTAACAGAAGATTCATCAATAGCAGGATTTTGTTTTGCATAATCAGTTAGACTCTGAACATTAACACCCATTTTATTAATCACCTGTTTCACCTTTGAGATGATATCAGGAGATGTGTCACGCATTTCATTTGAAGGAACCTCACCATTATACTTATCCCATAAAGCATAAGCCAAGTCTTCTCCTCTAGCTTCTACTAGAGCTTTCCATTGTGGAAGATTTATATTTGGACATGTTGCCATTAACCTTTACATTTTGCGTTAATTATTTCACCAGCTTGTTTGTCAGTATAACCGAATCTACTTGTTAAAGTTTCATAAGTTATCAGTGATGCTGCAAACGTTCTATTATTTACAGTGATTCTATCACCTTTAACAGTGATTGTTAATGGTCCAGTTTCAACTTTATTATACTTTGAAGTTGGTGTTTTTGCTTCAAACGCTGCAACAACTTGAGCATCCATCACTTCGTTCACCTTCATCATACC
>Ga0099848_1001317_pt1 | contig 11602 bp, 25 predicted proteins | sample CB_VirMetaG_3_FD_78179 | JGI IMG/M metagenome (GOLD analysis project Ga0099848, IMG submission 78179) | Freshwater to marine saline gradient viral communities from Chesapeake Bay - CB_1508_1S Viral MetaG | ecosystem: Environmental > Aquatic > Marine > Coastal | place: USA: Chesapeake Bay... | reverse complement strand
CTTGGTTAGCCGAACACAACTTTAAGTACCATGGACTACTGATGGGTAAACCACGCGGTGGTAATTATCACTGGATAGATAACCATATTGTTCGAGGCACGAGATATGTTGGTGTCTGGGATGACCTAGTCGTAGAAGAACGCAAAATCGAAGTCTTTCCTTCGTAGATATATAGTCTATGAAGAAGGTAAGTACTTATAACGATTTTATTGTAGAGGCAGTACAAGATGAGCTAAAGCAGATCACTTGTGCAGTCGCGCAATCTAATTATGACCATAGATATATCAATCTAGAAGGTTATCATGTTAAAGAGTACTTTAAGATCTTTACGAAAGATGACGATCCGAAATCGGTTTCAGGTCCAGTCTTAAACTATTGTAACATCCACACCAAAAGGCTAACTAAAGCGGGCTACGACGAGAAGTTGATCTATAACAAGTATGACGCTAAGATGGGAGTAGCTTCTAAGAAGGAGTGGCACAAGTTACATGAGGATTCAGACTATGTACCGAAGACTGTTTCAGATCCGAAAGATCTAGATCAACTTAAGTTTCCGATCATTGCAAAGCCCGACAACAGATATTCTGGACTAGGCATTGTTAAGTTCGATAAGCTTGAGGATTGCGAAAAGGCTGACCTAACCAAATTTACAGTCTTTAACGAGAAGATCGATATTAAAGAAGAGCATAGAATCTTTACCTGGCGTGGAGAGCCTATCATGTGGGTGCAGAGAGTGGCTGCAAACGATGATACTAAGAACATGACTAAAGCAGCTGACGACAAGTTAAAATTCAACTACATCTTAAAGCAGAAGTCAGTACCTGAGAGCTGGCTTAGTGTTTTTAAAGAATTCTATGACAAACACACTGATCTTGATATTTACACCATGGATGTGATGGTAGATCAAGATGATAAACCTTGGATCGTTGAAATGTCTAGCGAACCAGGAGTTCCATTTGGTGTAATGGGCTTGTATTACAAGAAGATGTATGAGGACTACTATGGTAAGCCATTAAGTAAAGAGGCTGAAGCTAAAGTAGACGAGTACATAGACTTAGACATTAAAGAAACAATAAAATCAGACCCAAAGAGGTTTTCAATCGAAGAATAAGATGGCAGAAGCTAACATGAACTGTATGATCGTGAACGTGTGGGTACACCACATGCAAATTGACGAGCTGTTCGACTTCTTAAATGAGAGAATAGACGAAGCTCCGCCATATTGGTTAAATGAGCAGAATGTACCGTACTCAATTTCCGGCGGCTACGTCGTTGTCTCACTACCCTACGACTCTTATACACATCTAAGATCCTATCGCGATTGGCAAGGCTGGGCATAAAACTAAAATTATGAAGAAAGATAAGAAGAATTACCTATTAAATCATAAAGGTAAACGCTACAAAGCAAACACGTTAATCGGCATCATCTGGCGCTGGTTAAGAAACAAGAATGATTAAGTTCATATAATAAACGTCTAGTTCACACTAGGCGTTTTTTATTTAAAGGACTTATATGTACACATTAGACGAACTTAAGAAGATGGTCTTCATCGATATTGAGACCACCACACAGACCGAAACCTTTCAAGAATTAGTAGATCAGAATCCAAGGCTTGAAGACTACTGGAAAGAGAAGACTGCATACTTGAAAGAGCAAAATAGAACAGAACTTGCTGAGATTGAGGACCATCATCAGATGTGGCCCAGAATGGCAGGTCTCTTTCCGGAATGGGGTAAGATCGTCTGTATCTCAATTGGTCAGATTAAGTTTGATGAGACTGGCATGCCAACCTCTTTTAGTGCCAAATCATTCTACGGCGACGATGAGGCTCAGATCATGAAAGACTTTATGAAGACTGCTGGAGCTATTATGCAAAAATACCCAGATATGAAATGGGTTGGCCACAACGTAAAAGGCTTCGATCTACCTTATATCATCAAGAGAGCTCTAGTCCACAGAGTACCTGTTATTCGCAGCTTTCATTTACACAAGCAAAAACCATGGGAAGGCTGCCTAATCGACACGCAAGATGTTTGGAAGTTTGGTAACTGGACTGGTTCAGCTCGTTTGGGCTTAATTGCAGAAGTGCTAGATATTCCAACACCAAAAGACGATATGGCAGGCTATCAAGTTAACCAGTCTTACTGGGAAGGTGGTAACAACGAACGTATTAAAGACTATTGTGAGAAGGACATTGAAGCCACTGCAAATCTGATGCTACGTTTTGCTGGCATGCCGCTTGTGAATGACGTTCCGTTCTAAATTGTTAATAACTTTTGCAAAAAAGTTGGCCTGATATTTTTTTATGTCAGGCTTTTTTATTATATTTGTACTGTAACTAAAACATAAATCATATGCCTTACATCACGAAAGAACAAGTTAAAGCTAAAAGAGAAGCACTTAAAAAAGCACTTCCAGAATTCAAATTGTCAATCACTACTGAACACTACAGTGGGATTAAAGTAGCAATCATGAGGGGTCCTGTTGACTTTGGAACTGAATATTCTCAATTGAATCCTTATATAAACTATCGCGAAGAGCGTTATAATTCTGAAACTGGAGTATGGGAGTCTAACCCTCAGATAGCAGACATCATGGAGCGAATTATGCCAATCTTAAATGAAGGTATGGGTGAAGGTTTTCACGATGGTGATTATGGCCATGTACCAGACTATTATACTTGGGTTCATATTGGTAAATGGGATAAGCCCTATGTTTGTACTAAGATCGCCGGAGTAGACTTCTCGGAATCACTTAACCAATTAGATAACCTATCAATCTTTTCATAATAAGCTATGGACAATAATCAAAGAGGCTATTTTGTTAGCGACGCGTACCGCACAAATCACCTAAGCCTAAAACCAGGTGGCTCAACGGTTAAAATTATCTATGCCGATCATTTTAGAGTCTATGATAAGATCAAGTACCCGAAGTCTTACATTGAGAAGATTACATCTCGAGACTACGCTATACTGGAAATCGAAGTTGACGGCAAACGAGTTTGGTCAAGGTGACACTTTGTCACCTCATTCTCAAAAAGTATGACAAAAGTGGTGAAAAACTAAATTGGTATACTATTTGAACATTATGCACTGTACGGGCTTAGCCCAGTTAACTTTAACAAAACAAAATTAAGTACAATGAGAAGAACAATTTTTGACGACCTATTATGGAACGGATTCGAAGTCCTAGACAACTTCAACTTAAACTATGGTTCACCAAAGGTGACTAAGAAAGACTCTAACTTGCTGGTTGAGCTGGCTCTACCAGGCTACACGAAAGAAGATGTCTCGGTAGAAGTTGAAGGCCGCACGCTAACGATCGCAGCCGAGATTGAGAAGGAAGACACAACTTACTTTAAGAAGTCTTTCAAGAAAGTCTACGAGCTACCGGATGAAGTTGATGCTGAGAAGATCGAGGCTAAACTCGAGAATGGGCTCTTAGAACTCACAATGGGCAAATCAGAGAAAGTGACTAAGGTCAACATTCTCTAAAAAACTTTGATGCTGGGTCAAAAAAGTTGGCCCAGCATTTTTTTATGTCAATCTTTTTTATTATATTTACACTGTAATTAAAAACAACACACAATGAAAGTCAATGATTGGGTAGTTCCACAAGGCACAAAGAAGATCGTTCAGATCGAGGCTATTGAGAATTATAACGATGTTACAGTGGCATATACTTCGGACCGCTCAGCGTATCCGATAAATAAACTAGAGACTCTGCAAAAAGTCTACCAACGAGAAACTAATAAAGCTTAACAATATGAACGAAGATTTTGATTTTGACGATTTTATGGAGGAGAGCAACAATGAATTTGAGGCTAAACTCGAAGAGTATCGCGATCGCATGATGCTACAGGCGATCGAACAGAACTACAAACAGATCAAGGAGAATGGTCTTGGTGAATGGCACCTGCGCAACATGGACAACGATGAGCTTATAGCTCTACAAGGAACCTTAGAGATTATGCTTAAACATTTTGAAGACGAAGAAGATTTTGAAAAATGTATCGTTGTTAAAAAAGAGATGGACAAGGTAATCGACGCAGTCAAGATTGATATATAAACTGCGTATCACTATTTCACCGCAGTGATGCGGGCCCCCGTAAAGCCAGCTTTAGAGCTGGCTTTTTCTTTGATATATAAAATAAAACTACTAATCATGGCTTGTAAAAATTGTGAATGCGAAAACTGTAAATGCAACGAGTCTTGCACAACAAACGGCTGTCAATGTGACTGCCAATGTGAGACATGTAAAAATGGTTGTTGTCACGGAGCATGAAATACATAAAACTATACGAAGAGTTTATCTCTGAAGCAAACCTAATTCCAGGTGGAATTGCAAATGGCATGCCACTTGAGGACATTGCCAAAAAGCATGGTGTTGATCTAGCAGAACTTGAAGCTGAATATGAAAAGGGCATCAAGGTAGAGATGGAACACACAAGTGATAAAAACGTAGCGATGGAAATTGCACGTGACCATCTGTTCGAAGATCCTAAATACTACACTAAGTTGGCCAAAATAGAAGAGTCGGACGAGAGAGTAGACCTTAAAGATGAAGACGATAGACTGATGAAGATCAGACATTTCCAAGGCTCAATCCAAGACCTTGACGACTGGCTTAGAAGTAAGGTCGGTGAAACAAATCCACATAAGGATGTTATAATGATAAATGGTCCACAACAAGGCCAGAAAGATAAGTCATTACCATACCAAGACTTTCAGAATGGCGAGTCTGACCTAGTAAACAATAGATATGGAAGAAAAGACAGCTAAAGATATAGCAGCTCAACTTAAACGCATTGCAGATGCTCTTGATAAACAGAATGTGATTGAAGAGAAAAAGCTTAAGCGTGACGAGAAAGTTAGTAAGCTACAGGAGAAGAAACTACGCAGCGATCTTCGTGAAGGCATGCCGATTAACGAAGACAAGGTAATAAAAGTTAGACCAAACTTTAAAAGCCAGTGAGCTACTACGATACATTAGGTGTTAGCGAGAATGCAACGCAAGATGAAATCAAGAAGGCTTTTCGGAAGTTGAGTAAACAACACCATCCTGACGTAAACGGAGGTGATGATGTTATGTTTAAACAAATTGTCGAGGCTTATGAGTCACTTGGCGATGAAAATAAGAGAGCAAACTATGATAACCGACGAAGGCAAGACGACTTCTTTACGAGGTTTAACCAACAGGACCGTTTTAACATGTCCGACATGTTTGATCAGGTCTTTGGCAATGCGTTCAATAGCCAACAGAGAACACAAAAAGGACAAGACATCAGAGTCCAAATCCATGTTTCATTTGATGAAGCATTTCATGGCACAACTAAAACTTTTGACGTTAACGGACAGAGCATCCGAATGACGTTTAAACCTGGTCTAAAAACAGGCCAGCGTTTCAGAATAGCCGGCAAAGGCTATCCACATCAACTTAACACAAGCTTACCGAACGGAGACCTTGTAGTCGAGATTCACGTTATTTCAGACAACAGATTTATTATGCAAGGCAACGACATCTGGCTAGAGAAAACCCTGCCATGGTATGATATTATGTTAGGCTGTTCAATTCCACTAGAGACACCAGAAGGCTTGATTAACCTGAAGATACCAAGAGGTACTTATCCAGAAAAGACATTAAGACTTAAAGAGAAAGGCTACCCAGTTTACGGCACAGAACAAAGGGGATCTCTCTTAGTAAAAATACATGCTTCTTACCCTGAATTAAACGAAGAACAGTTAGAATATATAGAAAAGATAAAGCAAAACAATGGATGATTCAGAAATGTTTATGAACTTTTACGATCCGCGTCGTGACTCGCCGTTCTACGGAATGCTGGCTAGTCTAATCTTTACACACAAGGACCAGTTCTATCAAGCTCTTTATGAAGCCGTTTCTAAACATCCGAGTTACGTTGTTCTTTCAGATCTAGAATCAGATAAAAAGATAAAAGTCTTAGACGGTATGATTCAATACTACGAGGCTAAAGAGTCTTACGAAAAATGTGCCACATTGTTAAACATTAAAAAAGAAATCGAAGAATATGTTGAAAATTGAAGTCGGTAAAGGTGGCATTGAAAAAGCTCTTAAGCTATATAAATCTAAAGTAATACGTACAAAACAGCTCAGAGAACTACGTGAGCGTCAAGAACATGTTAAGCCATCTGCAAAGAAGAGAAAGCAGAAAATGAAGGCTAAGTACATAGAAAGCAAGTTTAGATCAGATCAAGACTAAACTTATACCATAAAGATATACTACTATTTTTAATCCTATTTTCTAGTTAGGATGGATGCCGATCAAAATATATATGATAGGTGCTACAATAACAGTACGCACAGATCAAATATGAAAAAAGAAGGCAATACGATAATGAGCGGATTTATTTCAAACTCAGACAAAGACAGTCTGATGAGAGCATCTTATTACCAAATCACACGTAACTTTACTAAGACGGTGAACCGCTTCATAGTATTCAAGGACGACGATAGGTTAATAGAGATACCTCATGGCATAGGTCAGAGGTCTAAATTTATAGATCTAATGGTTAGATACTTCGAGGAGATCGAAGAGTATGAAAAATGTGAAAGACTAATGAAGCTAAGAGAACTAGTCATAATGGCTGGGGATTAAACACAATAAATTGAATGGCAAAACGAACCACAACAAGAGATAATAACGAACTGCTAAAGAGAGTACAATTAAGGCAGTCACAACAAAAATATTTAAACCAAATTGAAAACAATGAAATAACATTTTGCTACGGGCCAGCCGGAACCTCGAAAACGTTTACGGCGTGTTTCGCAGCTCTTAAACTCTTAAAGGAGAGGAAGATCAAGCAGATTATTTTATGTAAGCCAATCCAGGAAGCTGGAGAGAAGCTGGGCTTTCTACCAGGTGATAAAGACGAGAAGGTAGATCCTTACATGAAATCTTACAAGTCTAACATCGAGAAGATTATTGGACATGAAGAGACTAAGATCTTATTCGACAAGAATATTATTAAGTTTGAACCTTTAGCATATATGCGAGGTGATACTTTTGACGACTCACTAATGATTCTTGACGAAGCTCAGAACGCAACCTTTAAGCAGCTAATGTTATTTGTAACTCGAATGGGAAAGGACTCGAAGGTTATTGTAACCGGAGACGTAAGCCAACATGACATTGCAGCATCTAGAGTTTCATTACCTAATTTCATCGAGTTAATCGGAAATGTAAAAGGTGTCGGCACTCACATCTTCAACGACAAAGATATAGTGAGAGCTAAGATTTTACAAGACATCGTGAAAAGGTATGACCAATGGAGAAGCGAGAACGAGAAATAACAATCGAAGACGCGGGCTATAATGATCTAGACAGGATCTGCCAGATCTATAGCTCGGCATTCGGCTTTACAGAACCAGCACCAGTTCAATGGTGGAAAATCATAGGTAACAATAGCATCACATATCGCGCCGTTAAAGTTGACGGCGAAATTGCTGGAGTTGCTTCGTTAATTACAGTCAATAAAATCATCAGATCAGGTAATAGAATTGCCCTGATCGAAGATGTTGCTGTAGCTGAAGAATACAGAGGCTTAGGCTTAGGTAAAATGCTGATCGAAGACCTGCTTAAACTTTCAGTAGAGAAGAATTGTTACAAGACAATCTTGAACTGTTCAGACGAGAACGTAGAGTTCTATGAAAAATGCGGTATGTACAGAGCTGAAAACCAGATGCGATGGGACCGTCCTAAGAGAGACTTCTAAACAAATCTAAAGCTTCACATATAACTCTAAAGAAGTTTATATATGAAGCAGATCCTACTAAAAGCAAGCCATACGAATGACCTCAATATAACCGAGGTTGGCATCGACGAGGCTGGAAGAGGCGCACTTGCCGGACCAGTTACAGTTGCCGCTTGTATTATGCCACATGGTTTTCAACATGAGTTGATTAAAGACTCAAAGCTACTTTCTGAAGGACAGAAGGTAGAAGCTCGTAGGCTAGTTCTGGACAATGCACTTGCATATTCAATAGTTCATATTCCAGTAGAGGAAATCGAGTCCACAAACATACTGAAAGCGACGCTGAATGGTATGAAGCAATGTCTTGACAAAATAGCCGAGGAAAACGAGTTCCAGTTTATTCTGGTTGATGGAGATCAGTTCCACGGATACAACGGGATACCTTTCGAAACCGTCGTTGGTGGAGACAACACTTATGTTAGTATTGCAGCAGCTTCGATTCTAGCAAAAACAGAGCGAGACAACTACATGCGAGAGCTAAGTCAGAAAGAAGAATACTTAGCTTATGGTTGGGGCAGCAACAAAGGCTACGGTACTAAACAACATCGTGACGCCATCGTAAACGAAGGTGCAACTCCGGAACACAGACACTCATTCATTAGTCACATGTTGACTAAAACCACGACCCTGTTTTGAAGGCACTACTAATCGGCAGTGGCCTTTTTATACTTGGCCAGTCATTGATTTGGATTCAGACCAACGGTCAGTTTGTTTGGCCTTGGTTTAAAAAGAATCCTATTCCGATCTCAATATTCTTCGGCTCGGTTATCAGCTACATCCTAATCTATGCTACTCGATTTGTTGTTGAATACTTCGATGGACTTCTTTGGCCTAGTAGATTTATCGGCTTTGCAACAGGTATTGTCTCGTTTACAGTCTTAACTTATATCCTTCTTGGTGAAGGTATTACGCTTAAGACTGGAGTCTCGTTAGCACTATCAGTTGCCCTGATCTTGATACAACTATTCTGGAAATGACATTAAAGGATTTAGATAAGATAGAATTTAAGAAGCCACCGACGGTTGCGGTTTACCGTAAGACTAAGACTGGCAAAAAACACTACATGTTAGTCACTCTTAAAAGTGTTGACATTGTGAATAACGCTCGAGCTCAGAAGCCCCTGATCGATCACAAGTATGAGATTATAGATTTAGGTGTTGGTGAAGGTTTCATTGGGCGCTGGATGGACAAACATAAGATTAAGACATTTGACTTTGTTGAGTAAATCTGCAAAATAGTTGCAAAAAAAGTTTTTTATGTCAATCTTTTTTATTATATTTACACTGTACTTAAAAACATACACAAATGAATAAACTATCAGAAATTATCGGACTCTTCTTTATCGGGTTAACCGCAATTGCCGCAATTGCATTGCTAATGACATTTCCAACCATGTGGTTGTGGAACGCATGTCTAGAACCTGCTGTCGATGGAGTCAACTTAATCAGCTTCTGGCAAGCACTTGGGCTGAACTTCTTATTCTCAATCCTATTTAAGTCAAACGTAAAAAGCAACAGCAAGAATGGATAAGAAGATCGTTTACATAGACATGGACGGTGTTCTTGTTGACCTGGTCGGCGCAGTCTACGAAAAATACATTCATGCGCTCGGTGAAGATAGCTTTGATGTTGGTAGGATTGTTGACCAGGATGCAGAACCTTTCTACAAAGCAGAACCAATCGAGGGTGCAATTGAGGCATACCGTGAATTAAGCAACAATCCTAACTTTGAGGTCTACATTCTTTCAACTGCACCTTGGGCAAACCCAGAGGCGTTAATGGCAAAAAGAATCTGGGTAGAAAAACACCTTGGTGAGATGGCAAACCGCAGGCTGATATTATCGCACCACAAGAACCTCTTAATGGGTGACTATCTAATTGACGACCGAGATAACAATGGTGCAACACAGTTTAAAGGCGAGCACATTAAGTTTGGCACTGATAAATTCAACACATGGAAGAACGTGACAGCATATCTTACGAAGAATTCTTAAAGCAATTCAAGTACGTAAACCGAGTAGTCTGTAGTTGTACAACTCCACCACAGCGTGAAGCAGCTAAGAAATGGGCCCGAAATTGGGCTCAAAGAATGCGAAAATCTGCACCAAGCTTCATACATAACGAAACAGATCTCTACCTAGCGGCGATAGAGGTGTAATTTAACAAAATAATTGCAAAAAAGATGGCCTGAAATTTTTTAGTTTCGGGCTTTTTTATTATATTTACACTGTAAAACAAAACAAGATGAAACAACAAACAGTAATATTCGATTTGGACGGTACTTTGGCCTTGATCGATAAGAGACGTGCTTTGGCCGCTAAACCGAATGGTAAAATAAACTGGGGAACTTTCTTTGCTCCAGAGAATATTGCATTGGACGAACCAAACTTGCCAGTGATTGAGAGTTTTAAAGCAATGAAAGCTGCGGGTTTTATCGTAGGTATCTTTAGTGGTCGAGATGAGATTAGTCGTCAAGAAACCATGGATTGGTTGGCTAAACACGGGATTGATCCAATGTTTTTGCGTATGAGACCAAAGGGTTCATTCACGCCTGACGATGTCTTGAAGAAGGCATGGTTGGATGAAATCGTTGCAAATGGTAACGAAGTCATGTGCGTCTTCGATGACAGAGATAAAGTAGTAAAGATGTGGAGAGAGAACGGCATTAGCTGTTTTCAGGTAGCTCCAGGCAACTTCTAATTATTTGCCTTGACCTCTACTCTTCTTCTTGTAGTTTTTTGAAGACTTATGCGAAGAATTCTTCTTTTTAGAGTGAACACCCGGTCTTCTCTTTTTAGGTTTAGCTCTGAAAGAACCAACAGATCCGGCAGATTTTGCTTTTGCCATTTTAAATTAAACTATTTTTAAACATATTTATCTAATAACAATGAAAAAATTATTCTTACTTCGTGGATTGCCTGGGAGTGGTAAATCATCACTTGCAAAATCATTAGCAACAGCAATGTCAACAGCAATGTCAGGCCACGTTGAAGCTGATATGTTCTTTATGAAAAATGGAGAATACAAATTCGATGGTGCTAAATTAAAGGACGCTCACGAGTGGTGTAGAAAGGAGGCTGAAGACTTTATGGGCCCTTATGGTTTTGACACAGTCATTGTCTCAAATACATTCACACAAGAGTGGGAGATGAAGCCTTACTATGAATTGGCTGAGAAGTATGGCTACGTAGTATTCTCATTAGTAGTTGAGAATCGTCACGGAGGAGTCAACGAACATGGAGTGCCTGAAGAGGCGCTTGAGAGAATGGAAAACAGATTTGAACTGAAATTACGATAAATAAAGATATGCAACTTAGGACATTTACAGAATTCCAAATGGTCAACGAGGCACAGAGCTCACTTAAGCTCAACATTCCCTCGGATATTATTGACCTCTACAAACTGTTCCAAAAGAACGGTAAGGAGCTGTATGTTGTCGGCGGTGCAGTTCGAGATGCCTTGTTAGGTAAAAAGCCGAAAGACTTTGATCTAGCGACAGATGCTTTTCCAGAAGAGGTGGTTAAGATGGTTCAAGGCGCTGGTTACTCAACGATCGGTGAAGTTGGCCAGCAGTTTGGTGTTGTGATCGTACAGATACCTTCAGATAGGAATGGTGTTGAGATTGCTACCTTTCGTGAAGATATTGGCAGTGGCCGTAGACCAGAAGGTGTAAACTACTCAACAATTGATAAGGACGTTCTCAGACGTGACCTAACAATCAACGCACTCTTCTACGATATTGGCAAGGGTGAAGTTGTTGACCTGGTCGGCGGCTTAAAGGACATCCAAGATCAGAAGATCAGAACTGTTGG
>Ga0099848_1001316_pt1 | contig 11603 bp, 10 predicted proteins | sample CB_VirMetaG_3_FD_78179 | JGI IMG/M metagenome (GOLD analysis project Ga0099848, IMG submission 78179) | Freshwater to marine saline gradient viral communities from Chesapeake Bay - CB_1508_1S Viral MetaG | ecosystem: Environmental > Aquatic > Marine > Coastal | place: USA: Chesapeake Bay... | reverse complement strand
TTTTCCCTTAAGTCACCTGGTAAGAATCCGATTTCTTCTTTTGAGACTGTCGGACGTGTAATTATAACCTTTTCGTATTGTCTTCTAAATAAGCCGTCTAGGGCTATTTGGCATGCTAATAATGTTTTTCCTGAACCTGCTGATCCAGCTAATATAGTAAGTGTATTATTTAATATTTCTTCCTTAGCTAATTTTTGTTCTTCGTTTAATTGGAGTTTAAATTTAATAGGGTTTTTCACTATTCTTTTTTCAGTAAATACCTGGTCGGTATGATGATTGGATGCCATTGTCTTGATAATTAATTTTAACTAATTTATCGAGTCCTGCGTTAACGTGCATAGCGTCGTCTAATACAAGCTCGAAATTGAATCTCTCGTCCAGAGGTAGAACTAAATCTACTTGGGAGCCCCATCTAATTAAGCTAAATCTTTCATTTTGAGCGCAAAGATCTAATTGCTTCTTAAATGGAGCAATTACGTTTACATCTTCATCGGCAATTTGTATTAAATAGTATGTGTAATCTAAGGAAGGAACATACACTTGGTTAAACATGCGTTCATTGTACTTTAAGTACTCCATGTTATTTGGGTTGATTACTTTATTTAAGATGTCCTTCTCAACCGCTAACATTGGTTTATTTGTAGATTCAATAGGTTCTAAATGTTCGTACGTAAGTACTCCACCGTAAGGAATTCTATTGATATGGACGTCATAAAACGACATAAAAATGCCTATTACTAATGATGGTTTATCATACTCATCATTACCCATAACATCTTTTAAGGTATAATTTAACCCTTTAATTTCCACAACCGCTTCATCTGGTTGTACAACTTTTTGATAAATAATTGTTCCGTCTGCTGGGCTGTAAAAATGTTCCCAATCAATGTAGTTAGGACGGAGAGGATCTCTAAAAAAGAAAGTATTACTCAGCTCGCCTACAGGGAGTTTAGAGAGTTCTTTAACCTCTCCTCCTAACCACTCTTTTAATGTCTGTGCCATTACAATAAGGTTTTGCTGTGATCAACTCTATTCAAATGCATTACCATACAAGAAAGCATAGCACCTGATTTCATATATTCTGACAGGTTAAAAATTACAGGTTCCATACCAGCGTCGGAACAAATTTTCTCTAATGATTCAATTTTATGTTTTTCGGCCTCATAATATTCATGAGACTTTTTCATTTCAGCAATGTTAGAGGCACACAAAATCATATTACCCATTCTAACTGAATTGGTCATTCCACCTAAAGCATCTTCTACATCAACATCAATAATATCAGTGTGTTGTTCTATAAGCGCTATTTCCTCAGGAGTATATAGTTCCGTGGCTACTAATGTTTGGTCGTTATTTAACGCGAAAATACTGCAATCTAAATGATACAAGTATTCGTCAGTCATAGCAACTTTGATAATATTCATATCAAAATTTTCTTCCATCCACTCATAGGTTTTGATGTTAGAACGAATGCCATAACCTCCAATATAAACATTATCGTAAAGGTATTTGATGTCGGCTTCACCTTCCCATTTGTGAGGAGAAATATGAGTTTTGTAACCCATCTGATCAAAGAAATGTTTACCTACCCACTCTTCACCTTTACGAGGATCTGAGGTAAAGTTAGATAATAAAATATGATTTTCGTTTTTGATGTGAGGTAATTGTAAACCTAAGTTAGCTACGTAAACCTGATCTTGGAAATTACCATCTGAGGGTAATAGATAAACAAGTGATTGACCAGCCATAAAATTATACAAGTCCATAAATTGCTTGTATGCTTTAGGTCTATTAATTGCTAATTCTTCATCTGTTAATTCTTGCATCCAGATGTTGTTGGGATCCGCTGTCGAAAGCGAGAACGGAAAATTCATTACATAACTTTGTAAGTGTAACTGACTTGGGGTCTCTTTCATGTTTTAAAACGTTAATTAAACTTATTGTTCTACTATACATATTAGGTAACTATAGTAGAATAAAGAGAGGCCTAGATTTCTCTAGGCCTCCTTTAAAAAAAGTATTACTACTTAATCTATTAGATAGTGTTCAAGCCACTAACATAGATCTTACCGTAGAATTCAGGACGTAACATCTTCTTAGCGTAACGAGTCATGATACCTTTTCTTGGAGTGAAGGTTTCTGGATCGTATACAAGAGGAGTCATGATCAACGGAATGTAAGGAGCGAATACAGCACCAGTCTCAAGGAATTGAGAACCTTTGTAACCCATCAAGATCAAGTTGTCTGTGAAGTAAGGGTTCTTGTAAACCTTATAACGGTTGTTAATAGTACCGATCTTCTGTACACCGAAAGCATACTCTGCTTGAGCAGCATCACCATTAGCGTTAGAAGCGAATCCTGGGATTGATTCTAAGATAGTAGCTACAGTTGGAGAAGTAACTAAGAAGTTAGCACCACCACGAAGAGTCAACTGGTGAATCTTGTTGCTCAATTTCTGCATTTTGGTACCTAAAGTTTGGAACCAACCGCCTTGAGTGTTGTAGAAACCAGTTTGAGAAGTTGTTGTTGGAGTTACCCAAGCTGTACCATCCCAAGTAGTGTTGTTTTCAGCTGACCAGTATTCAGTACCAGCGGCTGCATCTTGAATCAACATATCTAAGATTTCGAGATCGATTTCCATTGAAATGTACTCGCTCATGATGTTAGTTAATTCAGCTTCAGCATCGATGTTCTGGTAAGCAGCTAAGTCTTGAGAGAATTCAGGAGTCCATACGGCCTTCAATTTCTTAGTCTTAGCAGTGATAGCTGAAGATACCATCTGAACATTGATTTCAGGAATAGCAATCTGTAAAGCTTGAGTATTGTTAACTTCGTTAACAGTTGAGTAAGCTTGACCATCTTCGAAATCACCACGCTCGTTATCAGCAGTCAACTTGTTGTACAATACATTTGTAGCAGTTAATGTTGGAGCTGAAGTAGTACCAGAATAGAAGAATTTAACATCAGTACCATCGATTTGAGTGAACTGTTGTAATACGTTAGCTGGGTTGATGTTTGAACCAGACAACATGAAAGCGCGAACACCTTCAGTATCAGCATCAGCTAATGAAGAAAGAGCTACATCGATCATCCAGATTGTACCAGCACCATCAGTAGTAGCTGTTTCATAATCAGAGTTGAAGTTTACATCTTCATAAGAAGCTGAAGCTACAGTACCGAATACACCAGAAGCAGAAGCTACATAGAATTGGTTAGTTGAGTAAGCAAAACGGCCAGCACCATACAAACCACCTTCAGTAGCAGTAGTTGAGAATGGATAAGTTGAGCTGTTTTGAGCACCATACAAAGAATTACCAGTTTCAAATGGTTGCTTAGTGTTACCATATTGGAAATCCAAGAAGAACACTAGACCTGAAGGTAAGTTCATTGGTTGAACTGAAACGAATTCCTTGGCTACGATAGTACCGAATACCTTACGTACCAATGGAAGAGCGATACCAGCCCACTGCTCACCAGCACCAGTAGTAAAGGTGGCGCCACCTGAGTTAGTGGTGTTAGTTTCAACAACTAACTGTTTAGCTTGGTTCTCGAGCAACATAGACATGTTGTTTTTCTCGATCTCACCCAAACCTTCTAAAAGACCAGTCTTAACCCATTTTCCGGCTAATTTGGCAGCGTCAGATTGCATGTTCTTCCAAGAACCTGCAGCTGACTCTAATAATTGATTTACTTGTGACATTGTTTTATCAAATTAAAAATTTAACATATTATTTAATTCCGGCAAGTTTTTGCCATCTTGCGAACTGATCATTTACCTCTAAGATTGGGGATTTAGATGGTGATTGGATAGTTTTAGAAGCACTACCTAAGTTTTCCTTAATAGCAGCTTTTACTGGGGTTAAACCTTCGCTGATTGTCTCAAAAACGAGTTTAACTTCTGCTACTGTAGTTGCTTTATCAAATGCACCTAATACCTTGGCTTTTTGGTTTTCGCTCAAGTTCTTACCACGGAAGATTTTGTTAACGTAAAGAAGCTTAGAGTTCAATAAGTTGATTTCGTTTAATTCTGATTTCAACTCTTCGATTTCTTTTTTCATTTCGTCCATTTCTTCCACTTCTGCTACTTCTTTTTTAGTAGCTAATTTCTTGAAGAAGTTTACAACAGCTTCACCACCCATTTGAATCATACCTAAAATTACAGGCATTGCTAATCCGGTAGCAACTGTTAAGTATTTAGCAGCTTCGACGCTTACACCTAACATATCAGCTAGTGCTGGGAAATCACCACTAAGGTCGATTTCGTTTACTTCTTCTTCACCTTCCATAATTTCTTCTGTTTCGTCTTCTACTTCGATTTCTTCTTCACCTTCAGCGCCTTCGGCATCTTCAGTTTCAAATTCCTCACCAGCTTCTAACTCACCAGCTTTAACCATGTCAGCGATTACATCTTCGATGAATGATTTTAGGTCTTCTTCTGACATATCTTCCAAATCGATTTCTTCGTCTTCAACTTCTTCAGTTTCTTCCGCTTCAACCTCTTCTTCGGCTTCAGTCATTTCTTCACCTTCTTTCATTTCATCATCAAGTTCGGCTAACAATTCGTCAAGATCCATTTCTTCGTCCATGTTTTCAGCTTCGTCCATGTCTTCAGCTTCTTTCACTTTCTTCTTGTAATCTTCAACGCCCTCTTCTTCAGCAGTGTCTTTTTTGTCACCACGTTTAGCAGCAGGAACGTCACCCTTGTTACCACCGTACTTTTGCTTTTCTGCTACTTCTTCTTTAGCTTCATCCATCTCATCCATTTCAGAAAGCTTTGCAGCTAACTTCTCTTTCAAATATGGAGTGAATGCCTCTTCAAGAGCAGCTTTTGCGTTTGCAATAGCAGTTTCTTTAACGGCCTTTGCATCAGCGATAGCTTCTTTAAGCAAATCTCTGTTTACCATTTTGTCCTCAAATTAAATTGTTGGAAATACGTTTATTGTTGACGAGTGTCGAAACGTAATAAAAATTATTATCTATCATGCAATATAAGACGATTGCATATTCTAATATACATATATGAAGATTCCTTAAAATTGCAAAGAAAAAGAAAAGCCCTCTTTCGAGGGCTTAGGCCGAGGGATACTATCCAACGGGGGGTTCTTTGCCTAAGGTAGCAGGCGTCTTAAATATTATTTAATAATGCCAGCTAATTTTTGCCAACGTTTATTTTCTTGTAAATCTTCCTTAACGTCAGATTGTTTTGGATCTATATAATTAACTTTACCAGCAGCAGCATCTGGTGGGGTTTTACCTTTATTAATAAATGTATCACCAGCGTCTGCGGTTTGAGGCATTACTGTTCTTGAGAAAGCACCTTTTGTAATATCAGATAAATTATTTGACCAGTATTCCGCGGCTAATTCCTTTTCTGGTTTTTCAATTTTACCTGCTTTAACTAATTTATCAAGTACTTCAGGAGTTACTTCTTTACCCATGATATACTTTTTAATACCTTCTTTACCTAAAGAAAATAAATTTTCTCCTTCAAATGGTTTTGTAGGTGATTTACCATATAAAGCAAATAAAATTGCGTGTACTAAACCTAAAGCTGCTTTTTCATCTTTAACTCCTGGGGCTTTAATGTCAGCAATTTCAACTGAAGCATCAGGGTTAGTGGCTTTGAATTGGCTCCATCTATGATGACCATCTAAAACATATTTACCACCAAAGGTTAAAATAGGAGCACCACCATCAGGACCTAAATTTTTACCTGCTAAAGCATTATCTAAAGCATTGTATTTATTAGTCATTTGGTCGTCTAAGCTTTGACCAGTACCAATTTCAGATTGGGTTGGTTGTAAACTACCTGCTCTAGCACTACCTGGTTCGATAGTTACTTTTTCATCGCTTGGGTTTCCATCAGTATCACCTGCTTTCAATACTGCTTGAGGAATCTTAGCAGCAGCAGCTAATACAGCAGCTGGACCAGCTGAGATATCAATTAAACCTTCTGCTTCTCTTAAAATTTGTAATTTTTCCTCTACTAATTTTAATAAATCTTCCATTGCAAAAAAATTAAATAATTGGACACGTTCCATTGGCACATAAAATTTCAGTGACAATAGAATTTACTTTTGCGTATTTATTTTGATTTGAAAAATCTAAACCCTCTTTAATTACGTGCATGTACGAACCTGGGTTAGAAGGTGTGGAAACAAAATCCCAACATAATAATTCGAAATCATCTTGTACTTCTAATATTTCACCTACTTGCTTTAATGAACCCATACCACGAGATGAAACACCTACTTGTACGTTGTTTTCAATTAATGCTTTTAAGATGTTACCTGATATTGTAGGTAGAATTTCAATTTTGCCAATTACTTGGTCTCCGTCCCACCATAAATCTCTAATGATGTGAGATACATTTTTAAGGTTGATAATAGAAGATTCTGGGTGGTCTAATTCACCTGTTGCTCTATTTTCTTTAATAACCTCTTTATATTTGTCGATTTCTCTTTCCCACAAGTCTTTAGCATAGTAACGTCCGTTACCATTCTTAACTTCAGCTGTGGCTAAAATACCCTCAACCAAAGGATTACCCGATAGGGCTCTCGCCTCGGTTAAGCTAATAGGGCTAGCATTAAATGCTCTGGTTTCAATGAGTACTTGTTTCATGTTATTTTTTTGCGTCGCCGTAGCCGCTTGATTTGAATTTGCCTTTAGCTTCTTTAGGAACTTCTAATTGTTCACCTTTAATACCTTTAACTGAGAACATAGCTTCTTTGAAATAATAGTTACGATCTTTAGCCATATTTTTAGCTACTATTTCTTTTACTTGAGCTACTGTTTTATCAGCATTTTTAGGGTCATCCATTTCAGCTAAGTATCCTAACAAGAAAGCTTGACCATATAAATTGTCAATATTCTTTTCATTTTTGTAGTCGAAACCTTTAGTTTCCATATCAACTACTTCTTTGTTAGGTTCTTTAGCATCAGCTTTAACTTCAGCTTCGAAAATTTTAAACCAGTTAGGAGTTTCATTAGTAATAGAAACTAAACCACCAACACCTTCAGATAACAAGCTTTTATTAGTTAAAATAGATACTACTTGCTCATAAGTGTTATGAACTCCTACCTGCTCAGGGAATGTTAAACGAGCAAGTTTTAAGAAGTGAGCTTTATTGCCCTTACCTTCTTTAATTAAATTGTATTCAGTTTGTAAAGCGTTCATATTTGTTATTTTTTAAACATTTCAATTAAATCATCTAAATAATCAACAGCCAAATCCGTTCCATACAATACAGAAAAATTTGGGTCTTGTTTGTAATAATCCATTGTATCGTGTTTTGCTCTAGCTAACAACGGAATTAATTCATTTAGTTTTTCTTCTACTTTATTAAATCCCAAAATACGAGATGTAATATGTTTTTTTAGTGCTGAGCTTTCAACACCCAAATCGTTAATATATTCTTCAATATTTGTTTCTACTTCATTTAATGGTTTAGTTTTACCATTAAAAGGAATAATATCGATTGTTTTAGATGATTTTGGTTTTGGAGCTGGTTTCCAGCCTAATTTATAATAATAATTTACCTGAGCTCCGTTTGCTTTTTTATTGGGATTAAAAGCATATTTAGTTTGATATTCACCACCCGCAGCTGTAGTTGATACTTCATCTAACAAGTTTTTAATGGTAATATATTGTTCCGGATATTCATTTCTAATATGAGTACGAAACTTATTAAATACTCCTCTTAAATCTTGAGCAATTACCGCAATTTTAGGATCTGCTTTACCATCACTAGTTTTAGATAAGTTAACCATTGCCTGGAGTGCTTGGGATAATTCTTTTAATGCGTCACCAAAATTACCTAATTTAATAATTTTATGACTAATATTTCCCGTTTCCTTATCTATATTATCTGTTTTGAAATAGGTACTTAAATCATCAGAAAAGAAATCATTAACCATATCAAGTTCACCAAAACGTTTTTCAATACGTTTAATAAACTCAGGATCTAAATCCTTAGGTTTAACGACTTCTTCGTTGATTATTTTTTTAAGCTTGTACATTTTTCAACTCATGTAAAAGTTCACAATATTGTAAAAGGTTTATTAAATCATCATCACCTACATTAGCTGTTTTAGTTAATGAAGTTAACATATTAGCTACCTCAGATACTTTAATTTGAACAGCTTTATCGCTAACAGATTCAGATAATTTAGATAGCTCTTCTCTCAAATAAGCAACCTTATTATTGTAGTACTCTTTTAAACGAGGAGTATTGTCAACTGAGTTGATGAATTCTTTTAGAACTTCTTTTTGGTCATTATTTAATTCACCATACTTACCATTGAATTTTTCTAATAATACTTTGTAAGTAAGGATTCTTAAATCTTTATCGTATGATTTAAATTCCTCCATCAAATCATCTTCAACCTTTTTAGCTTGAACTTGGGTTGAGGTCATTGTTTCTAAAATAGAAACTTTGTTTGAAATAATTTGGTCTGGGTTTGATAGGGAATCTGAGTTGTAAATCTCGATTAGTGTGTAGAGTGAAGCGTATGATTTATATGATGGTAATTTGGTTTTAAAGAATTCATCTAAATTATAATGTTTTTGAATTTCTTTAATCAAATTATATTTTTGTCTCTTTAAAGTACCTCTATTTAATGATTTAGAAGACTCAATAATTGTAGTCAAGATCATATCTGCCTTACCTTCGGAGATATTATTATATTTAGATAAGGTTTCATACAATTTGTATTCCTTACCTAATTCGGTTTTGACAAAAAATTTCTTTAAAATACTAGATGCTTTTGAAGTTTTACCAGACAAGGTATCAGCCGTGATTTGTCTCACCAGCAATTCAAAAATGATCCCAGTATTTTTATACTTTGAATGTTTGATATTCATTCCCTAGGGTTTTGTTATAAATATATAGAGATTCTTATTCCTTAATATTACTTTCATCTAAAAGCGATTCACCTTTATTCTCCAAATTCAATTTTTTATTAAGAGACTCGAATAATTGTTTATTTTTTAATTTAGCTTCTAAAGCTAATGGTGAACCTCCTTTATATTGAGGTTTAATTGAATCAGATTCATTGTCATCTTTCTTCATACCTCTTGCACCTAATCTGTCTTTACCAAAATTATCATCTTGAGTATTTCTATCCGAAACTTTTTCTTCGGGACGACCTAATGGTGCTTTCTCATCATAACCTGCAGGAACAGAAGCATCTTCATATCTACCACGACCATATAGAGAAGCTAAATCGTGTGGTGTACCATATGATTTACCTGATTCCATAGGATCATTACCTTCAGCTTCAACTTGAGTTAAACGGAATTTACGTTTCTGGTCTTGTATAATCAAATCTCTATATTCATCGTATTGATCTGAGCTGAAATGGAAAATGTTTTCATAAATCCAATCTGATGGTATTAATTTGGTTTCCATCATTGAATTGGCTAATTCTACTTTTTCTCTCATTAATGCGATCTTTTCTTGATCGTAAATGATAGATGGAGTTGTTAAATCTAATTCAAAGTTTGTCAATGATTCTTCAGTATAACCTTGAGTATATAAATGTACTAAAGCAATCTTATACAATTCAGACAATACAATACGTTGAATACGATCAATTGTACGGGCGAAGCGAATATCTTCAGCGGCTAATGTAGCTTTACCTGTTAAATCTTTTTCATAACCCATAAATGCTTTAGGCACCTTAAGGGCAGCAAATAATTTATCACGTAAGTAAGTTACGTCAGCAATACCATCATATTGTAATCCACCTAAGTTTTCAATTGAAGTTGATGTATCGTTACCTCTAACTGGAATATAAAAGTCTTCCATAAGGTTCTGCATATTATACTTCAAGTTATATTCACCTGTTTTAGGATCAATAAACGGAGTACGCTTCATTGTAGAAATTGTTTTCTGCATGAAGTTTTCTACCTCGTTAGGAGGAATAGAACCAACGTTAATTTTAAATACACGACGATCTGGGCTACGAGTGATTCTATGAATCAACATAGCATCTTCCATCAATGTATATTGTTTGAAAATACGACGAGCTGGTTCGATATAAGCTCTACCATAAGGTAAGAAGTTAACGTCTGTTAAAAGACGGAAGTGAGCCATTTCGTAGTTATCAAAGAAAACAGATTGGTTATCATTTTTATCATAAGTGTTGGGAACACCATAATAACCTGAACCACCACCATATACACCTTCAGGTGAATATCTAAATCTTACAGAATTTGGATGTTCAGGATCATAATTTTCTTGTCTTTCAATATGGTAAGCAGTAAATGGAATTACATTATAAACACCATATTTTTCAGCAATTTCCATCTTAACAAAGAAATCACCATATTTACACATTTGACGAATCCATGACCATAAATTGAACTCAATATTCAATACATCATAGAAAAGGTTATAAAGGATTTGTTGAATATTATCATCACTACTTCTAATTTGAAGTACTTCTCCCATATCATTTTTTAAAGTACATTCGTCAGCTATGATATCAAGTGATGAAGCGATAATAGCATCATTATCCATAATATCATAATCAGAATAAATAAAAGTTCTGAGGTATTGGTAGTTGATGTTTAATTGTTGGCCCCACAAAGATGAAGCAGCAGGAGAATAAATACGATTGTATCTATCCATTATTGAGTTTGTTGCAACGTCACCTGAGGTTTGGATGCGATCAACATCCATTACTTTTAATTCGTTGCCACCCACATTTCTAATGATTACATCTGTTGAAAACAGGCGTTGTAATCGGGTGAATAAACTTGTATCGGCCATTTTAAATTAATTATATCTTATAAATATTACAGAAGCCAGCTAATGTCTTCTTTTCCTCCATATGGGTTATCAATTTCATATGGATTTTTTATGTTACCTGCTCCGTAAACACCATTATACGTAGTTTTTTTCATACTTCCAAGGGCAGCTCGAGTCATATCGTGAGAATGTTGCTGGAATTTTAATGATGTGTCCCTTAAATACATTGCAATACCAAAAGCCATTACTAAATCATCATTATATCCAGTTTGAGCTTCAGGTCTACCATTTTTCCAAACAAACACTTTCATTTCTTCTAGTAATCGTTTCGATTGAATTGTTACTGATCTGTCACCAACATATTCCCTAAATTTATTTACAACTAATGGTCTTGTTCTCATTGACATTGTAAATCCAGGGGTCATATCACTATTACCTTCAAATACTTTAAGATAAGATTCTGCAGTTAGTTGATCTGATTTTGGTGAGTGATATAAATTTCTGTATCCACGCTCAATAATTGAATCTAAGGTTGCCCAACCAATCGAAGCGTTCTCTACAACCAACATAGCGTTATTGTATTCTGAACCTAAACCGACTAAGAAATATCCAAATTCTTTAGGTGACATTTGTCCTCTATATTCAGCTACTTGTGTATTTGTTTGAATATCAATTACGTGAGCAGTTGAGAAATCTTTTCCATCACCGCGAGCAACGTCAGCTGTGATCATATATTCACGGGAATAATCGGCAGCTTCCCACACCCATAAGTTTTGATCTGCGCCTCGTCTTTCTAAGGGATCCTTAATTGTAGTTTCTTTTAAAAATTCAATCCATTCAGAATAAAAT
>Ga0099848_1001315_pt1 | contig 11604 bp, 11 predicted proteins | sample CB_VirMetaG_3_FD_78179 | JGI IMG/M metagenome (GOLD analysis project Ga0099848, IMG submission 78179) | Freshwater to marine saline gradient viral communities from Chesapeake Bay - CB_1508_1S Viral MetaG | ecosystem: Environmental > Aquatic > Marine > Coastal | place: USA: Chesapeake Bay... | reverse complement strand
GCAGATAGAAAAAGACCTATTGAAGAACGAGCAAACACCTCCCCAACTGAAATGTATGCTCAATTTAGAAGAATTGTCCAAACATGGAACACGGGAAGAAATCCTCAACAAGTTATGGATTTATTTAATGAAGTATTCGGTGAAGGTGAATTAGAGGATTTTTTTGATGATGAAGAATCTATGTCTATATTCCGTGATATTTTTCATTTTGTTGCTAATATGAATAATTTAGGAGCAAGTGATATGATTATCCCACCAACACATAGGGAGTATTTTACTGGTCCAGAGTTAGAAGAATTAATGGAAAATACAGAACAAGAACAAGACATGGACTATGAAACAGATATGGAAGGAACAGGAATAAAAATAGCCCCTATGTATAGGAGGGCTGTAGGTGATAGATTATTTAGAAGAAAAGGCATTAATTTATCTTTAACTAACTATGATTAAAATCTAACATCATTATATAGAATGAATAAAATTTGCGGTAAAGGTGCCGGAGCATCTGTATTGCGAAGATTTGACAATATAAGAGTTGATGATTTACATACATATACAGATAATGAACTCAATAATTTAATTCTGGCTATAAACTCTATTCCATTTCAACAACAATCAACACACCAAAGAAGATTAATGGTGAATGCAATTATAATAAGAGTAAGAAATCAAATAGGACAACAAACTCCATCAGTTACTGATGATGAAAGTGATACATCATCTATGGATGTTGAAACAGAAGGGACGGGTATAGGACCTATATATTTAAGAGGTAAGAGAGAATTAACTGGAATGAAAAAAGGAATTCATTATGGGATTATAGGATATGATTAATTTTCTTGCTTAATTATATAAGATGAAAGCAGCACCATTAACAAGATATATAAGAAAAATAAAACCAATCCATTTTAAAGCAACAGGTGAAAAGGATGTGATTGATAGAGACCCAGAGTTTCCTATTATTCATCCAAAAGGTGAGTTTATAGATAAACCACAAATAAGAAAAGATTTGATTTATAGAACTCCTATGAAGGTTTATAATGAATTTGAAAATGATGAAGGCATTTACGATATTGAAAAATTAGCACAAATAAAACAAAGAGACTATGGTTCTGGGTTTCGTGAATCTACTTTTAAAATAAAGAGTAGAACCTAATTGATTTTTAAATAGTATAATTTAAAAATTAATATCTTTATTAAATATATAATGGCTTTGAATAATTTAGAAATAGATGAACTTGCTGAAAAGATGGACATACCTCTCGTGTTCTGTAACTTCAAAAATAAATTAGAAGATGAATCTCTTGAATATAATCATTTTTATATAGTCAATCTTGAAGATGAATATGATGAAGTAACTGGTTTAAAAAATAGCGGAAGTCATTACACATGCTTCCAAGTTAATAAATATAAAAATGATTCAGTTGAGGCTGTTTATTTAGACCCATATGGAGTTGAACCACCAACTGATGTAATCAATTTTATAGGATTTACTCCAGCATATAATAAGAAACAAATCCAAGGAAGTTTAAATAACGCTTGTGGATGGTTCTGTTTAGCATATGGTCATTTTATTAATTCTTATCCTAATAGAACAAAAGACCTTTATACAGATAGTTTAAACTTTACTGAACTATTTGAAGATCTCGCAGAAAGTAATCATCATTTGAAGAATGAATGGATTTTAAAACATTTTTTTAGGTCTAATGACCCTAACAAAAGGAGACCTATAGAGGTTGAAGGATTAGACCAGAATAATATATCTGGGGAAAATTTTGCTCACAAAATTATTATAGACAAATAATCTCTAATTAAAAAATTTATCCACTTTTTTTTAAAGTATTCATGAGCATTATTTAGTATTATATAATGAATACTGACAACAACAATAACAACAAGAAGGCAGTTGCTTATGCATGGAGCAGATATTATAGCGAAGTAGATAGGAATATGGAATTATCAAGACAATATTGTGAATTATTAGATAAAGTCAATAACAATAGTGAATTGCCTCAACACATTATTGATGAACTCAAAGAATTATATAAAATGATTAAAAAAGAAATAGAATGCCCCATTTGTATAGAACCAATCAATAATGAAAATCTAAAAATTACAAGTTGTGGGCACAAATATTGTATTAATTGCTATGATAGAATAGACTGTTGTGCTATATGCAGAAAGAAGATATATAAAAAATCTTAATTAAAAAATTGATTGCATTTTTATGAATACCATATAAGCATTAAAATAACAATATATATTATAATGGCTGGATTTCATACAAAAACATTTATAAAACACGATGACTATATGACCCCTAAATATGCATGGGAGAATATACAACAATACATACCAAAGGATAAAGTAATATGGGAAGCGTTCTATGGTGATGGTCAATCTGGAACATATTTAAAGGAATTAGGATTTGAAACTATTCATGAACCAGTTGATTTCTTTAAAAACGATTTAGGTGAAATGATTGTTTCTAATCCTCCTTTTTCAAAATCCAAAGAAGTTATGAAACGGTTAATCGTATTAGATAAACCGTTTATTATGATTATGCCAAGTAGTAAAATAAACACTTCTTATTTTCGTGAATGGAAAGACAAAGGCATACAAATTATCATACCCAGAAAAAGAATCCACTTCACCAAATTAGTTGATGGCAAACCCGTTGAAGGATGGAAGAACGCATGTAATTTTGACTGCTTTTATTATTGTTATAAAATGAATCTACCAAATGATATTGTATGGTTAGATTAGATTACTTCCAAACAGTTCTGTCATATGACATTATTGAATCTTTATTTAATTCAAAAACAACTATAAAACTCATTCCATACCATTTATAAACTTTACACATATGTAGTTTAGTTATACCATATCCGGCTTTTTCCATCATTTCAATTCTTCTTGTTGTTAAATTTCCTACTCCTATTAAGTAGGATATAACTCTGGGTTTTAAAGAAATAGATTTCTCTAAAACTTTATCCATTAATGAATAGGGTGGGTTGCTACATATAACATCCACTTTTTCATTAAACTCAAAGAAGTCCTTTTCTTCAAGGATTTCACACCATAGTTTGTTATTTGTAGGAAAGTTATTGTAATACACTCCACTATTTTTAAATGGGTCAAGCCATATCTCATTCTCTTTTAAATCTATCATATTAATGTGTTGTTTTGCTAATTCAATAGGTGTGATAAATACATCGTTAGGACTATCTCTATGTTTTATGTTATGACTAATAGAAGAACTCATCTTATATAGTCTTATTATGTTTTAAATTTTTCATTTCAATTTTTTAAAAAGTCTCATGGAAATCTTTAATAAAAAAAAAAAAATTGATTTGTTTTTTTATCAAGAAAATATACTCAATACATACTACGATATAGTAATATAATATAATACAAAATGGAATACTCTAAGACTGAAATGGTTGAAGCAATTCAAGAACACCTATCTAATCAAGGTAGAAGATTAACGAACGCTAAATCTGCGACAAAAGATTATTTAATACAAAAAATTACTGAATATGGAATAGATATTGAAACATTTAGTAATGAAAGAAAAGAAAGACTTAAAAGAGAAAAAAAAGAGCGTGCTATTAAGAAAAAACAAGAAGATATTGAATCAAAAAAAAGAATAGAAGAGTATCAAAAAGAACAAGAAGAACTTTCAAAAGAAAGAGAAGAAATCATTAATAAAACAAGTAAGATTGAAAGTTTATTTATTTATAGAACAAGAAAAGCAATCTTTAAAGAACTTGAAGATGTATTAAGAAAAGAAGAATATGAAAAAACTAATGAAAGATTAATAAAAGAGACTGATATAATGGAACAAACAGCGAAAAATGATGGACAGCGTGTTGAACGAATTGGTCCTAATAGGTTAAATATTAATGGAATTAATATAGAAAATGGTTTTTATCACACTAAAACGACAGTAGATATTTATATAAAATGTTTTTCAAAAATAGAAAGATTTCAATTGTTTGGACCACTTGAAAAATATGGAATTTTAGACAATTTATTAGAATACTATGGTGAATTTATTAAAGGAAGAGAAGAATGGAAAGAACAAAGAAAATCTATTAATGAAGAAAAACAACAAATAAAGATGAAGGAATATTTATCAAAAACAATAAGATGCGATACATGGGGATGTAATCAAGAGTTAAGAGTTATGCACAAAGATGTTCTTGAGTTTATATGTAATGAATTAACTCCAGAACAAATTTTAAAGATTAATGAATTTCAACTTAACCACAAATAACTTTAGGAGAAATTGTTAAAAAATAATCCATATCCATTTTTATACGAAATATCCATTTTTTGCCCCGATTTGAAAAAGTCCTCATGGGAATGTATATAATCTATATATATCCATGGGGACTTTTGCAAATCTGGGCAAGAAATGGATATTTTGCATATTTTAAGATATAGAATTATTTTTATAAAAAATGATTTAAAATAAATCTACTATATATATATAAGATGAATCAAATAGAAATGAATGCTGAAATAGAAGTTATTAAAAGAAGAGGAAGAAAACCTAAACCGGAAAGTGAGAAAAAAACAGCAAACCTCCGTGCCTATCATGCTGAATATCACAAAAATAGAGGTGAGAAGTATTTAAACCACCAGAACAAACGAAGAAAGACTGAACATTTTTTAAAAAAATTTATTATTGAAAAACAATTTATTGAAAAATACAAAAATGATTTAGGAAATTTAGTCCGTATTCATCAACTAATAGAAGAACTTGAATCTGGGGTGTGGGAACAATTTTTAAATGACAAACCTAATTTTATTTATTCAAAAAAATCCTAATCATTTAGGAATTTTTTTTAAAAAATTGATTTAAAAAAATTGATTGCAATTTTTTTAAAAAATTGATTGTCTTTAAAGAATTAATTTTATTTTAGGAAAAATTGATTTAAAAAAATATCTATATAGTATATATATAAGATGAGTGGTTTAAACCTACACATAGAAATAGAGCGTGATTGTGTCCTTGATGGATTAGTGCTATATGAACCTATTGATGAAAACTTGCTGGATAAGTGTATAAATTGCGATTTATTAAAAACTGGATACACGGATAAGAAATGGTTTGAAAATGAAAAACAACAATTAGAAAACTATAAAAGAAAAATATCAAGAAATCTTGCTCGTGTTGAGTATAGACGAAAAGAAGGTTATAAAATAGGTCGTGTTAATCCAGTAGGCTCATTAGGACTTCATAGTTTAACAAGAGAAACACGACACACACTTGTGAATGGTAGAATGAGAGACATAGATATTGAATGCTGTCATCCAGTTTTGCTATTACAAGTATTGATTCACAATAATTATAAAGGTTCTATCAAATATATTAAAGATGTTGTGGAAAATAGAAATAAATGGACGGACATTATTGCTGAAAGTTATAAATTGTTTGACCATAGTGATGTTAAGAAAGAACCTACACACGAAAGAAAATTGCAGATAGTTAAAAAATTATCAAAGACTTTAATCATACGAATATGCTATGGTGGGTCTGTTAGTGAATGGAAAAAAGACAATTTTATAAAAGAAGGTTCTATGCCGGAATGTGTTAAGAATTTAGTTGAAGAAGTGAAAGGAATATTTGCGTTTATATGTGATTCAAATCAAGATTTATATAAACTATGTAAGCAGAAGAATATTGAAAAAGGAAAAGATTATAATCATGAAGGCACAACAACTTCGTGGTTTTTACAAGATAAAGAATGTTTGATTTTAGAAACAATTTACACATATTGCTGTGATAATAATCTTATAACAGACGATATATGTGCTTTATGTAATGATGGCATTATGATTCAAGAAGAAAATTATACACCAGACCTTCTTCAAAAATTTGAATCTCATGTGTTAGAACAAACTGGGTTTAAAGTTCGTTTTACAGAGAAAAGTCTTGATGAAGGCTATGCTGATATTTTAGATAAGCATATAATATTTGATTTATACAGATTTGACATAGTGGATGCAAACTACGCTAAATATTTTAAATTGCTTTACCACAATCAATTCATTCATCATTATGGTTTTACATATTCATATAATGGATTTTATTGGGAGAAAGATGAAATGAAAAAAAACTGTTGTATTAATGATAAAATTGTAAATGATTTTAGAACATATGTCATCAAAAGAACATTTGGAATTAGAAAAAAAGCAGTTTGTGATTTGAATGATTACAAAGAAGATAAATTTATGGACGCGAATGGAGTGAAGAAAAAGACTATGGATATTTTGAAACAGTTACAGCAAAAATATAAAATAAATGTTGATGTGAATAAATATGAAGATAGTGGAAAAATCCATGCTTATATAGATGGAGTATGTTCTGTTATTGATTGTTATTTAAAACTTGTTGAAAAATATTTAGGTAATGTTTCAACACGCGATCGCCTTGTGAAGGATATATGTAGAGAAATAACTTGTGATTGGATTAATATGGATCAAAATGAATATTTATTAGGTTTCTTAAATGGTGTTTATAATCTTAAGACATCATCATGGATTAAACCCCATTATAGTCAATATATATCATTAACTACTGGATGGAAATGGGTGAATAGTTATTCAAAGAAATACAAAACAGAATTAAATAAAATACTTTCAACGATTCATACAAATGAAGAAGTGAGAAAGCATTATTTAATAGTATTGAGCACAGGACTATATGGAAAAGTAGTCCCACATTTCTTTGTAGCAAAGGGTGTTGGTCGTAATGGCAAAAGTGTTTTAAATGGTTTGATGATGAAAACAGTAGGCACTTATGGCTATAAATTAGCATCTCAAGCAGTTTCATCATCCATTAAAGAGGGTCCTAATCCTACAATAGCAAATATGGATAATAAACGGTTCGTTTTAGTTCAAGAACCGGAAAAAAGCAAACGAGTTCAAACATCAACCATCAAAGAAATAACTGGAGATAAAGCGATAAATTGCCGGACACTATGGAGCACAAACACAGAAACGCGTTTAAAACTGACTTTGGTGATGGAGTGTAATGATTTACCTCAATTAGATGAAACGGGTGATGCTATTGCTGGAAGAATTAATGTAACACCATTCAAATCAAGATTCTTATTAGAACATATATATAATGATTTGACAGAAGAAGAAAAAGAAAGTGGTCTGTGTCATCTTGCTAATCCATATTATACGGGTGATGAGTTTCAAGATTTATATAAACAAGCATTAATGGAAATACTCATGGAACATTTTAAAATATTCAAGCAAAACAACTATATTATTAAAGCACCGAAAGAAGTAATCAAAGAAGCAGATGAATATATGAAGTATAGTGATGACTTTTATGGATGGTTTTCAAATAAATTTGTCAAGGATGAAAATAGTATAATTGAATTTAAGAAAGTTTTTCAAGAATTCACATTCAGCAAATATTATGAAAATATGTCTAAGAAAGACAAAAGATCATTTAATCAATCAAAAATGAAAACTCAAATAATGACAAATTACTTTTTGAAATCGCACTTTCAATATGGAAAATCTATGTATAAAGGCACGCAGTTAAAATGTGATTCTATATGTGGATACAGATTAAAAGGGTATAGTGATGATGATAGTGAAGACGATGAAGCAGACGACAATAGTATGGACACAATTGAATTTTAAATCTAACATTACTATAGATGGATATTATAAAAAAATTTAAAATATATGGACATCAAGAATTAGTATCATATATTTTTTCTTTTTTGGATTTTGATTATAACATATATGTGATAATGAATGAACGAAAAAGAAGGGGAAGGTCATTAACTATTTTAACATATCCGTTGAGTGAATATTTATATAAAGAACAGCATCAAAGGATTGACGAGATAAGTTTCATTTCAAAATCTATTTAATAAATAGTCAATTATTATTTATTAAAATTGTTCAAAAATAATATATATCCATTTTTATACAAAATATCCATTTTTTGCCCCGATTCCGAAAAGTCCTCATGGGAATATATACAATCCCTATATCTCCATGGGGACTTTTGCAAATTGGGGCAAGAAATGGATATTTTGCATATTTTAAGATATGAAATAATTTATATCAAAAATGCTTTAAAAAAATAAGTGGAGGTCTCTATTCTTCTTCTTTTTTTTCTTCAAAATCATCCGGATCCAGATATTCTAAAAGTCCCCTTCTAAATTTTTTTTTCATGTCAGCACTATCAGCATCTATAATAAAAGTTTGAAATTTTTCTTTTGTAGCAAAATCAAACATTTTAAATAATTGGTCTTTGGATACTTGAAGGCTATAATCACTTAATATAGTTTTGATTTCTCTTTGACCTCCTAACTTCAAAAATACAGCATAGTTGCTATTTTTTCTTATCATTTTTGGAATATCAAAGTAAGACTGCGATAAGTATATGACTGAGCATCCTCGTTTTCTACATCTAATATAATAGTTAATAATTGGGGTTTGATTCTTAGCAGTTACTAAATCATCAAAAATTACCATATTATTTTCATCTTTATCAAAATCATCAAGGTTTGGAATGTTTTCCATTCCTTCTTTGATGACAATACGATTTTTAGATTTATCTTCTAAATGATTATATAGAGGTTCATCTTTGTTTCGTGTTATTAAAAAAATTTTATCAAATGTTCCATCCAGTTGGTGTAAGAAATGATATAAGAAATTTGATTTTCCAGAACCAGAAGGAGCACTCACACACATACGAAAATGGAGATCCATATTATGCTTTTGTTTGTTTGGATTGTCAATTTTTTTAATATATTGTTTAGGTAATTTAGTATAATAGTTAGGGATTGACATTATATAAATATAAAGGAGAAAAAATATTTTTGAATTAATTATCTATTAATATAGTAAAGAATGGTTGTCGTTGATCCTATTCCTAATAATATAAACACAATACAAAGTTTAATTTATCAGTTTTATACGAACCCCACACAAGCAAAATTCACAAATTCATCTAATGTTCCATACTATGGAACTATTAGTCTTTGGGATATGAGTAATGTAACAAGTTTAAATGGAATGATGGCAAATACTATTTATGGACCTAATTTCAATTATGATATTTCAGCGTGGAATGTTTCAAATGTTACAAATTTTCAATTCTGTTTTTTTATTGGTATTGGATATTATTGCCCTTTTAATCAAAATATTAATAGTTGGAATGTTTCTTCTGCTACAAATATGGCTGGAATGTTCGGTTATTGTCCTAATTTTAACCAGTCTTTAAATAGTTGGAATGTGAGTAATGTTTCAAATTTTAATTCTATGTTTTTAAATGCAACATCATTTAATGGAGACATATCTGCTTGGAATACATCAAGTGCTACAAATATGACATTTATGTTTCAAAATGCATATGCATTTAATAGAGATTTGATAAATTGGAATACAGCAAGCGTTTCAAATTTTGCTGGTATGTTCAATAATGCATATGCATTTTCATATGATTTAAGAGGTTGGACTACATTACCTTCCCCTACATTTAACAATATGTTTTTAGGTGCGTCATCACTTCCATCTATTATGACAAGCGACCCATATTTTAGTGTAACACCTACTGCTAATTTATTTAATAGATCTGGAGTAAAAACACCTTTAACAGATGCTAATTTTTCAAGCACAATAAGTCTCTGGTTTTCCTCTCCTTCAAATCAAGTATTTACAGATAGATATAACTTAACTGGAGCATGGTATGATGTTATTTCTAATTGGGATGTTTCATCTGTAACCAGTTTTTATAGAGCATTTTTAAATCAAACAACATTTAATGATGATATTTCCGCGTGGGATACATCAAGCGTTACAACTTTAGAGGAAACATTTAGAGGTTGCACTTCATTCAATCAACCATTAAACTCATGGAATGTTTCAAATGTGACCACACTCCGTTCTACATTTAGATTTGCGAGTTCATTTAATCAACCATTAAATTCTTGGAATGTTAGTAATGTTGATAATTTACTTTGGACTTTTCATGGTTGTTCTGCGTTCAATCAAGATTTAAACAGTTGGAATGTTTCAAATGTTACTACTATGATTTGGACATTTCGTTTGGCAACTAATTTTAATGGAAATATAACTTCATGGAATACAGCAAATGCTACAAGTATGAGTGCACTGTTTGAAGGAACTTCATTCAATCAAAATATTAGTGGATGGAATACAATAAATGTTACTGCTATGCCCGGGTTGTTTAAAAATTGCCCATTCAATCAAAATATTAGTGGTTGGAATGTTTCAAATGTTACAAATTTTAGTGAGACATTTAGAGACAATACCGTGTTTAATCAAAATATATCTGCTTGGAATACATCAAGTTGTGTAAATATGAATAATATGTTTAATGGTGCAACAGCATTTAATGCAAGTGTTAGTGGATGGAACACATCAAATGTCTTAAGAATGGATGGGATGTTTGAAAATTTACCATCATTTAATCAAGACATATCTTCTTGGAATACATCAAGCGTTACAAATATGACAAATATGTTTAGCGGTTGTTCTGCGTTCAATCAAGATATTTCCAGTTGGGATGTTTCAAGTGTGCAAGATGCTACTTCTATGTTTAGAGATTGCATTTCATTCAATCAGTATATAAGTAATTGGAATTTTAATCCTGTAGATGTAGGAAACATTTTTACAGGAGCCACTCTAATGATTGCCAGATTCACAGGTGTAACTGGATTTGGACCACCTACAACAACAGCATTTTTTAGTTGGAATTATACACCTATAACAAATGCAAATATAGCATCAGTTGTTTCTTCTTGGATAAGCAACCCCAGCGATGCTATTTTTACAAATCCACAAAATTCACCATACTATGATGTTATTCAAAGATGGGATGTTTCACAAGTTACAGATTTTACTAATGCGTTGAATGGTTTAACAACAAACGAAGATATATCACGATGGAATACAGCAAATGCCACAAATATGACATCTATGTTTGAAGGTGCAACTTTGTTCAATAATCCTATAAATACAGCAACTATTACAGATAATTTTTATTTCAATAATCCATACACAGCATGGGATGTTTTAAATGTTACAAATATGACATCTATGTTTAAAAATGCGATTGCGTTTAATCAAAATTTAAACAGTTGGAATATTTCAAATGTTACAACTTTGGAGAGTATGTTTGAAGGAGCAACATCTATGAATTCACCTATAAATTTATGGAATGTAAGTAATGTTGAAAATATAAAAAAATTATTTAGAAGTGCTACTTCATTTAATCAAGACATATCTTCTTGGAATGTGGGTAATGTTACAACTTTAGAGGAAACATTTAGGAATGCATCTTCGTTCAATCAACCATTAAACTCATGGAATGTTTCAAGTGTGACCACACTCAAATCTACATTTAGAGAAGCAAGTGAATTCAATCAACCATTAAGCACTTGGAATGTTAGTAATGTTGTAGATTTACTTAATACTTTTCAATTGGCTTCTAAATTCAATCAAGATTTAAACAGTTGGAATGTTTCAAATGTTACTACTATGATTTGGACATTTCGTTTGGCAACTAATTTTAATGGAAATATAACTTCATGG
>Ga0099848_1001314_pt1 | contig 11606 bp, 7 predicted proteins | sample CB_VirMetaG_3_FD_78179 | JGI IMG/M metagenome (GOLD analysis project Ga0099848, IMG submission 78179) | Freshwater to marine saline gradient viral communities from Chesapeake Bay - CB_1508_1S Viral MetaG | ecosystem: Environmental > Aquatic > Marine > Coastal | place: USA: Chesapeake Bay... | reverse complement strand
GTGAAGAAGAAGAGGAAATCGAAGTTAAAGATATGACTATCGACGACCTCAAAGATCTTATCAAAGACATCATCTCCCAAGAAATGGACACTGAAATGCCAGCTGACGAAGACGAAATCGTTCCGGTTGACGCTATGTCAGGTGAAATGGGTCCAGATATGGGTGCTGAAGTTGAAGAAGATGAGATCGATTTAGAAGAATTATTAGCTGAATTGGATTCTTTAGACGAATCAGAAGAGCTTGAAGAAGTTACTCCTGATGTTCAAAAAGCTAGGGATTTTGAAGCTGCAAAAGCTTATGCTAAAGCAATGGGTCAACAATTTGATCCAAATGCTTACAATCAAAATAGAGTAGGATACATGCAAAACATGGTAAAAAAAGCTACTCAATACAGCGGAAGCCCAGCTATGGTTAGAGAAGAAGACAAAAAAGAGAAAATGGAAGAAGGTATCATGGATACTATCAAGAAAATTCTCGGTACAGAATGTATTAAAGAGTACAACGCTAACATTAAAGCAGGAATGGATGCAGATAAAGCTGGAAAATTATTCCAAGCTTGCATGGCTTCTGAAAAAGGTGGAAAGCAAGGTACAGTATTAAGTAAAACCACTGGTATTGCTGAAACTGAAGACAAATCTGAACTTGAAGAAGCTATTGAAACTATCAATACCCTTCGTTCTGAGTTAAACGAAGTAAACTTATTAAACGCTAAGTTACTTTACGTTAACAAGCTCTTCAAAGCTAAGAACTTAACTGAATCACAAAAGCTAAAAGTAATTGCTTCATTCGATAAAGCAACTAACGTTAAAGAAGCTAAAGTAGTATTCGAATCACTCGAAGCTGCTATTAACACCCCAGCTAAAAAAGCTATTAAAGAATCCTTAGGATTTGCTTCTAAAGCTGCTGGTGTAGCTCCAAACAAGTCAATTGTTGAGTCTAACGATGTAATTGCTCGTATGCAAAAACTTGCAAACATTAAATAACAAAACCCAATTTAAAATCGTTTAAAAATGAACGTACAACAATTATTAGAGTCATCTAACCAATACAAAGTTGTAATGGATGACGCAAAGAAACTTAGCCAAAAATGGACTAAGTCTGGCCTTTTAGAAGGTCTTAAAAGCGAGAACGATCGCAATACAATGTCGATCCTTCTTGAAAACCAAGCTAAGCAATTAGTAGTTGAGCAATCACAAACTGGTGGATCTGCTGGTGTAGGTGGTGCTGGTTACAATGCTGAAGGTTGGAATGGTGTAGCTTTACCATTAGTTCGCCGTGTATTCGGTGAAATTGCTGCTAAAGAATTCGTTTCTGTACAGCCGATGAATTTACCTTCTGGTCTTGTATTCTACTTGGATTTCAAGTATGGTACTGATGTTAAGCCTTTCGCAGTAGATGGTTCTTTGTATGGTGCTAACGCAACTACAAACGTAACTGATATTGCTTCTGCATCTCTTTACGGTGCTGGTAAATTCGGTTACTCTATTAACCAATTCAGTGCTTCTGTAACTGCAACTGCTACAGCTTCTGCTGTATGGTCTGATTTCAACTTAGACAGTACTTATTCAGCTTCTGCTGCTGCTGGTGAGTGGACTAAAATATTAGTTCCATTAACTTTAGCTCCTAATTATGATGCTAACGCAGTTCGCGCTTTCATCATCACTTCAGGTTCTTTCATTTCAGCTGGTGACAACTTACAGACATTTACTTCTGTAACTAACAATACAGCTTCTTTCGTAATCACTGGTTCTTTAGTAAAAGTTCCTGCTCCAATTGTAACTTTATTCTATGAAGTTCAACCAACAGCTGCTACTCGTGGTGATTTCGAAGATCAATCAAATGCTGGTTCTACAGCTAACAACGGTGGTTATCCTGACGCTAACAGCGCTACAGAAATCGCTATTCCAGAAGTTAACGTACAGTTAAAATCTGAAGCAATCGTTGCTAAAACTCGTAAGTTAAAAGCACAATGGACTCCAGAATTCGCTCAAGATCTTAACGCTTACCATAGCGTAGATGCTGAAGCTGAATTAACTGGTATCTTATCTCAGTACATCTCTATGGAGATTGATCTTGAGATCTTAGATATGTTGATCCAGAACGCTTTCACAACTGATCAATGGTCTGCAGTTAACAACCAATCTTTAACTTCTGCTGGTGTATCTTCCGATTTAGGTTACTACAACACACAAGGTGGTTGGTTCCAAACTTTAGGAACTAAATTACAGAAAGTTTCTAACAAGATCCATCAGTTAACATTACGTGGTGGTGCTAACTTCCTCGTAACTTCTCCAACTGTAGCTACAATCCTTGAGTCTATCCCAGGATTTGCTGCTGATGGTGATGGTGAAAAAATGGAATTCAACTTCGGTATCCAGAAGGTTGGTTCATTAAACAGCCGTTATAAGGTTTACAAAAACCCTTATATGACTGAGAACGTAATCTTAATGGGTTACAAAGGTGCTCAATTCCTTGAGTGTGGTGCTGTATTTGCTCCATATGTACCATTAATCATGACTCCACTTCTTTACGATCCAAATACCTTCACTCCACGTAAAGGTTTGATGACTCGTTACGCTAAGAAGATGATCCGTCCTGACTACTATGGTAAGATCTATGTTTCTGGTTTAAATACCCTCTAATATAGATTCACATAATTAGCCCCGTAAGGCTATAAACAATTAGGGCTCAAGCGCAAGCTTGGGCCCTTCTTGCATATGTATACACGGTACCAACCAATGCGCTAGTTTTGTATTGTTAACCAAAACCCCATTTAAAACATGGAACAACTAGCATTTGTACTACACTGGCATTTTTTGTTAGGAGTAGTAGTTGGTGTAGTGGCAGGTCCACACATCAAAAATTTAGTTTCTAAGTTTATTAAAAAATAAACTAAAAGGCCCGAACGATAAGTTCGGGTTTTTTATTTATATTTATAGAAAATATCGTTACATGAAGGAACCAAACCGTGAGCGTAAAACAGACATTAAATCTATTAACGCTGTTCAGTTAAACGAAGAGCAAAAAGAAGCAAAACGATTAATAGTTGAAAACCAAGTAGTAATAATAACAGGTAGAGCCGGTAGTGGTAAATCGTTAGTGTGTGCTCAAGCAGCATTAGATTTTCTTAAGAAAAAACAAATTGAGTGTATATATAATACACGAGCAGCCGTGGAGGTTGGTAAATCATTGGGATTCCTACCTGGGGATATCAATGGTAAATTTGATCCATACATGGAAGCATTTGTTGAAAATCTTAGCAAGTGCTGCTCAGATAAAAAAGAAATACCTAAATTAATTGAGGAAAATAAAGTTAAAGCTCTACCAGTTCAATTCATCAGGGGTAAAACTATCGATGATATATTAATTGTTGAAGAGGCACAAAACCTTACCAAAGGCGAAATGTTAGCCATATTGACTCGCCTCGGCAAAACTGGTAAGATCGTTATCAACGGTGACAACGAACAAACTGATATAAAATCAAATACAGGCGAATTAAACGGGCTCTCTTACGCAATCGAATTATCCAAGAAAATCGAAGAGATCCAATGGATTAAATTGAAAGAAAACCACCGTTCTGATCTAGTAGGTAAAATACTTGAGTACGAATACGGAAAATAGTAATAATTATACGTGTTAAATACTACATATAAATGGCTAATAATCTCAGAGACCTATACGATCAATACAACGGCAATCCTAATAGATTATCCCCAGTAAAAGGTAATACTCCATTTGAGTATTATACAAATGACCCAGAATTTACCACAGATGCTTTAGGTGTTTGTCGTTTCGTAGCACAACGTTTAGGTGTTACTGGCCCTCAATATAATTTCTCTACTAGAAGATTTAATGCTAGTGCTGCTACATTAAACATTACTGATTTAACTGTTTATGCTGCTTTTGAGGAAGCCGTTACCACTTATGGTAACATGGTTTATCAATTTAAAATCAGAGACAACTATATTAATCTAGAAGGATCAGATACATTACCATTCTTTCATAACTTAATTTCATATGTTAATAGTGATGAAGTACAATCACCTGTAAGTTGGTCAACAGCACGTAGAGCAACATGGGCTGAATTGGATTTAGATCCTGCCTATTCACAATCTGTAGTAGATGGTGAAATATGGGCTATATCTTCATCAATAGCTGATTATATTGCTCCTAATTTAGATTTAATTAAATCATTTAACTTAGCAGACAACTATGTTAGCTATAATGGTGGAAGTACAGGTACAAATTATAATTTAAGTGCATTCGTTTATAATCAGTTTAACAATGTAGGAGGTGCTACTGTATTTACTCCTTATTATGATCCAAATAGTGGATCGTTTAATTTTAGTACTGTAACTGATGGTACTACTTATGGAGTAACAGGTAGTAATAATGTTAAAGTTAACCTTGTACTTACATCATCTACTACACAAACAGATACAGCAACTACACTTTATGTAGTAACAGGTAGTACATCAGATATTACAGCTTATAATATTGGAAATAAAATTGCTGATGCCTCTTTAGGAACATTTGGAACTACTCTTACAGCAAATACAGGATCAGGTACAATAGTATCATTTACGTCATCTTTATCTGATTATGATATTAGTAATTTCTATATTAATACTACCGCTTTATTTTCAAATGTAACTTCTGGCTCAACACCATCTGTTCCAACAGGAGATTCTTACATTTATTTCTATACAACAACTAATACAATAGAGGGTGGAAATCAGTTCTTTGTATCTGCCTCTGTTACTCAATCTATACCAACAGTATACATTCAATCTAACATTAATCCTGCTTTAAATAATAAATTAGTAAATAGTAATTTAACTACTATTACAACAAACATTGCTCAAAACTATGCTGCTGAAGCTGGTGTTGGAGGATATGTTACTTGGTATACTGGTTCTCTTGATATGACAGCTGGGGTTCAAGACTATAATTTAAATGCTTGGGCTGCTTCTTCTGCATCATTAGAAAATGGCGACAGCATAGAAATTAAAAGAATATATTATCAAGCCCCTCCAGCTATTGCTCGTTATTTTGATCCATATGCTGGTACAGGTACTGGTATTCAATCATTACTTGAATCATTTGGATTTGGTCAATTTTCTCCTGGTATTAACTTCTTATTAATGCCAATTAATTTTGACGTTCAAAGAATTCAAGCAATTGAATTGAATGATGAAATTAGAAGAGCTGATTACTCATTTGATATAAGAAATAATCAATTAAGAATATTTCCTATTCCTCGTGAAGACAGAAAATTATTCTTTGAGTATGTTAAAATGAGTGATAAAAACAATCCAGTAAGTAATACCAAACCAAATATTGTAACAGATATAATGAATGTTCCTTATAGGAATCCGATTTACTCTAATATCAATGCTGTTGGTAGAACTTGGATTTATAAATATACTTTAGCATTATGCCGTGAAATTGAAGCCCATATCCGTATTCAATATGCTAATTTGAATATTCAAGGTATTGGTCCACTTCAAGGTAATGAACTGATTAGTGACGCTAGAACTGAAAAAGAAAACCTTATTAATGAACTGAAGGAAATGTTGAATGAGGTATCACGTAAAAGTCAACTTGAGCGTAAACAACAAGAAGCCCAATTTGCTCGTGATACAATGCAAAACATTCCTACTACAATTTATATAATGTAATTATGGCATGGCCTCCTTCAGGTATAGGTGGTGGTGGTAGTCCAATAGATACCCCTCCAGTATTTGACCCACCAGTTCTTCCAGATATTCCTCCAACAGGAAGTGGAGGAGGTGGTGGACAAGGTGGTGGAGGAGGAGATATTACTCCTATTTTGACAGGCATGATTAGTTACACTAACATGAGTGTTGGTTATTTTAAGATTAATCTTGAACAAACTGTAACAAACATGTATGGTGAATCATTAGAAAAATGGTATTATCCTCCACGTCAAGTACCATGTTTAATTGAAAGAGGTGACTATGATAATCCAGAAGATGAATTTGGTGTTGATATATCTCAAACATTAACCGTTAAAATTATTAGAGATACAGCTGAATCTCTTAATTTTGTTCCTGAGGTAGGGGATATTTTAACTGACCAAGAAAAATATTATGAAGTAAAAGTTATTAATACAAGTATTATTACAATACCAGGAGCAGGTGGAGCACAAAATAATGTTGGTACAGGAAATGCTGGAGAAATTGTATTATATGGCTTATCATGCTATTTAACAAGAATAACAAAACTTAATATTATACCTTATTATCAATGATGAAAATATCTAACATATTACTTGAAGGTCTTACCTTATATTTAGTAGACATCTTAATTAAAACAGATAAAGATGCTAATAAGGTAGAAATATATAATCAAATCAGAGCAATTGAAGATGTTGTAGTTGTTACTGTTGAGCAAAATGACTTTTTACAAAGTAAGTCAACAGATCAATTTGACTATGAAATGTTACACTTAAAATTCTTAGCAGGAGGCGAACCAAAAGAAGCTATTGATGAGATTAAGAAAAAAGCTATGATTAGTGGTAAGATTCCTGGACTACGTCAATTTATAGTAAGATATCAAACAATACAATCAAAAGGTAAATATTAATACAATGATTAAGCTTGAACAATTATTAAAAGAAGTATACGTTGAAATGCCTCCTCAAGGCGATGGTGGTGAAGAGCTAATCCAAAAAGGATTTGCTATGAGCAAACCAGAGGTAGATCCTGAAACAGGAAAAATAACTACATCTGTAACATATTTACCTAAGTTTAAAGAAATGCGTGTTGATCTCATTAAAAAAAGAAATGAATTAAAACCATTTAAATTCTCAGCAAACGATGATATTGCTAAAGTAGCAGCTGAGGCTGATAAAACAATAGGTAAATTATCTCAATTAATCTTTGCTCTAGACAAAATGATTGAACTACAGCAAAAAGGTAAATAATGACCCAATACCGCAAACCAATACCAAAAAATCAATCTGAAATTACTCAGGAAGCTATTGGTGTACCTTATATAAAAAATGAAGGTAGACCAATAAGTGAAACTGTATTTTCTAAAAATAGAGGTGAAGACCTCTCTATGAAGGATGACAAGGTAAAAGTAATTAACGTTGGTTTACAAGATTTGGATTATGCTGTAATGTATTACTTTAACAATGTTATTAAACCTACAGTTATTCAAGATGGAAATAGAATGGCTGTAGAAACAACATATGCTTCACCTGAGCGTTGGAAATCTATCCAAGCTGATGGATTTCATAGAGATGGTAATGGTAAAATTATTGTTCCTATCATTGTATTTAAACGTGATAATATTGAAAAAGTTAGAACATTAGGTAATAAACTTGATGGTAACTTTGCAGCACTATATCAGGTAGTAGGATCAAAATATAATCCTAGAAATGCATATGATAAATTTAATTTATTAAATAATAGAATACCTTCTGAACAATTTTATGTAACAGCAGTACCAGATTATATTACTGTAACATATAGTTGTATTGTGTTTACTAACTTTATGGAGCAAAACAATAAAATTATTGAGGCAATAGAATATGCCTCTGACTCATATTGGGGTGATCCAAACAGATGGAAATTTAAAGCATCTATTGATAGCTTTGCCACTACAGTTAATGTAGAAAACGGAGCTGATAGAGCAGCAAAATCAACATTCAATATCAGATTAAATGGATATTTAATACCAGATACAGTAAATAAAGACTTAGCTGCTGTTCGTAATAAATTCTATACCAAATCACAAGTAATATTTGATTTAGAAGTAATAGATAGTGCAGGTCAAGTTACTAATTTTGAAACATTACGCTATGCAAACAAACCTCAAGCACAAAATTCACTTGCTGCTACATCGTTTGTTGGAGGTGGTATAAATGTTACAAATGCTACTATTAATATTGACCCAGCTGCCTCTGGTGACCTAAACTATTTAAATACTAATGTAACTAAAATAGCAAATACTGTTACTGCTCCTGATACTGCTATATTTACGGGTGCTGCATTGCTACAACCACCAGCAGGATCAAGTTTACCACCTACATCTAAGAATAATTTTTATTTCTATATAAACGGACAAAACATAAGTACTGATTATGTAACATTAGTTGAGGCAGGAGGGGATGTAACTATTATTTTTGATGTTGCATCTATTGGATGGAATTTAGAACCAGGTTATGAAGTAATAGCAATAGGTAAATTTCAATAATAAATGGCTAGATTTAGTATAGATCAAATAGATTTTAGTGATGGCCTGATTATAACAGGTTCATTTATAGTTAGTGGGTCATCATACTTTTCTGGTTCTATTGATGCTACTGATGGTATAACTGGTAGCTTATCAGGAACATCATCATATGCTAATCAAGCAAATAGTGCATCATATGCTTTAAGCGGTTCATATGCACTAAGTGCATCATATGCAAATGATGCTACGAGTGCCTCTTATGCTTTAAGTGCTTCTTATTCTGATACAGCTACATCTGCATCATATGCTTTAAGCGGTTCATACGCTTTAAGTAGCTCTTATGCTTTAAGTTCATCATTTGCTACTACAGCAGTAACTGCATCTTATGCAGATAACTTTACAGTAGCAGGTACACTTACTGCACAAACAATTGTAGCTCAAACTATTACATCGTCTACAGAATATGTTACTGGATCAACAATATTCGGGTCTCAATTATCTGACACTCACCAATTTACAGGTAGTGTTTTAATTACAGGTTCATTACAAACATCAAATGCAATTTTAAGTGGTTCATTTAGTGGATCATTTACAGGATTGATTGATAGTGCATCTTATGCTTTATCTAGTTCATATGCCTTAACAGCATCTTATGCTGAAAATGCTACTTCTGCCTCTTATGCTTTAAATGCTACTACTGCATCATATGCTTTAGATTCTGATAAATTAGATGGTTTAGATAGTAGCGTATTCGTACAAACAGGTTCATTTAATTCATTTACAAGTTCATATTTAGCTGATAGTGCATCATTTGATACACGCATTACAAACAATAGTGCTAGTATTGCTATTTTAAGTAGCAGTTATTTAACTGATAGTGCATCATTTGATACTAGAGTAACATCATTAGAACAATTTAGTTCTAGTTTAGATGCTACGTTTGCTACTGATGCTGAATTAAATGCTGCTACAGCATCATTGAGTGCTTCTATTACTTATTTAAGTAGTAGCTACTTAGATTCAAGTGCATCATTTGACACCAGAATAACATCTTTAGAGCAATTCAGTTCATCATTAGATGCTACATTTGCTACAGATGCTGAATTGAATGCAGCAACTGCTAGTCTAAGTTCATCTATAGCTATTTTAAGTAGCAGTTACTTAGCAACAAGTGCCTCAGTAAATCAATTATTAGAATTTAGTTCTAGTTTAGATGCTACGTTTGCTACTGATGCTGAATTAAATGCTGCTACAGCATCATTGAGTGCTTCAATTGCTTACTTAAGTGGAAGTTATTTATTAGACAGTGCTTCATTTGATATAAGAATAACAAACAACAGTGCTAGTATATCTTTCTTATCAGGAAGTTATTTAGTCTCGTCTGCATCATTCGATACACGCATTACAAATAATAGTGCTAGCATATCTGTTTTATCTTCTTCATTCTTAGCATTTAGTGAATCATTTGACACAGGATCATTTACAGGATCCTTTGAGGGTGAATTTACAGGATCATTTAGTGGCTCACTAGCCAATTTACAGGGATCAGCAACATACATTCCGTTCTTTAGCTCATCCCAAGTATTAGCTAATAGCTCAATGTATCAGATTGGTTCAGCTAGTATTGCTATTAATGAAACTAATATTACAACAGCCGATCCAGAAGCATTATATGTGTTTCAAACCCACCCAACTTCTATAAATGTAGTAACTGGTAAAGGTAATTTAAATAACTATTTACAAAATAATATACAAAACACTAATCAAGGTATTAGTGCATCTTCAGATGTAGTTGCTACAGCCAATAATGGTGATGAAAATAATTTCTATATTGATATGGGTATTAATAGTGAAAACTATGCCCAAGGATTTGTAGGTGAAGCTAATGATGCTTATTTGTATTCTATAGCCAATAATTTACATATTGGTAATGCTGCTACAAATGGAACTCATTTAGGATTCTTTGTAGGTGGAGAAGATGTTGAAGCAAATAACAAACTTCAACTTAATCCTAATAACCAACACCAAATGTCTGGTTCATTAGATGTAAGTGGAAGTATAACAGCTCCTGAGTTTACAGGTTCATTATTTGGTACTGCTAGCTGGGCTGAAAATGCAATTACTACTTCATATGCCTTAACAGCAACTTCTGCCTCATATGCCTTTGATGCTACAACAGCATCATATGCATTAGATGCAACTTCTGCTTCATATGCTATAACAGCATCTTATGCTTTAAATGCTACAACTTCTAGTTATGCCTTAGAGGCAACAAGTGCTTCTTATGCTTTTAACTCTACTAGTGCATCATATTCTAATATAGCTACTAGTGCTTCTTACTCTAGCAATAGTACATCTGCATCTTATGCTTTAACTGCTTCGTATGCTTCAAACACAACAAGTGCCTCATATGCATCAACAGCTTCCTCAGCAGATGATTTCACAGTTAGAGGTACTCTTACAGCACAAACAATAATAGCCCAATATATTACTTCATCAACTGAGTATGTAACAGGCTCTACAATATTTGGATCTCAGTTATCAAACACACACCAATTTACAGGTAGTGTTTCAATAACAGGATCATTAGGTGTGAACGGTGTTGATTATGAGTTTACATCTGCCTCATTCGATACTAGAATACTTAATAATAGTTCAAGTATTGCTTCATTATCAAGTAGCTACTTGGCTTCAAGTGCATCGTTTAATACTCGCATTTTAAACAATAGTTCAAGCATTGCTAGCTTAAGTAGTAGCTATTTAGCTGATAGTGCATCATTCGATACTCGTATAACAAACAATAGTAGTAGTATAGCATTGCTAAGTGGTAGCTATTTAGCTGATAGTGCATCCTTTGATACACGTATTACAAATAACAGCTCAAGCATTGCATCATTATCAAGTAGCTATTTAGCTGATAGTGCATCATTCGATACTCGTATAACAAACAATAGTGCTTCTATTTCAACTTTATCAAGTAGCTTCTTAGCATTTAGTTCATCATACAATACAGGATCATTTACAGGTTCATTCACAGGTACTTTAATTGGTACTGCTAGTTGGGCTGACAATGCTGTCACATCCTCTTATGCTTTAATCGCTACAAGTGCCTCTTATGCCTTTAATGCTACTAGTGCTTCTTATGCTTTAAATGCTACAACAGCCTCTTATGCCTTAGATACTGATTTATTTGATGGTAAAGATAGTACTACATTTGCCACTACTGGATCTAATATCTTTATAGGTAATCAAACAGTAACTGGTAGCTTATTTACTAGCGGTTCAAATACATTAATTGGTTCTACCACATTAACTGGTAGTTTAAATATAACTGGATCTACTACTCAAATAGGAAATAATAATTTATTTGGTAACACAACATTATCAGGTAGTATTACAAT
>Ga0099848_1001309_pt1 | contig 11618 bp, 20 predicted proteins | sample CB_VirMetaG_3_FD_78179 | JGI IMG/M metagenome (GOLD analysis project Ga0099848, IMG submission 78179) | Freshwater to marine saline gradient viral communities from Chesapeake Bay - CB_1508_1S Viral MetaG | ecosystem: Environmental > Aquatic > Marine > Coastal | place: USA: Chesapeake Bay... | reverse complement strand
TCATTGTAATCATCATAGTTCGCATCATCATGTCTGTCTAGAAAGTATGCTGCGGTCAACTCGTCACTGTCATGCGACTCATCATCGCACCAAGGCCAGATAGTACGCTCGGCCATCTCATCGAATCGGTCAAAAGCATCGCTCATGTTTTTAGTCCTTTACAGTTACAGCGAGATAAAACAAACCAACATACGACACGATAAAAAGTATAGCGTTTAGCATTTCAGTTCACAAGCCCCCAAAACGGGTCATCGTTCGGAACAAACTCATCCACGATTCCAACAACATCGGCCCAATCCCAAAAGTTGACTTCGGCGTTAGGATCATCAATCGGCTCGACCATCGGCTCGACCATATTCTCATCGGCCAGTTGAGCGAGTAGAGCGTTGATCTTATCGGTGTTTTCCAGAATCATTTTCAATCTCCTTTGGTGATACGCTGATTCTACTCTACAGTATCGGCACTTGTCAAGCAAAAAATCCAGAAATATTTTCGATTTCTCTGCTATGCTCTATGTTCTGGACATCATCATCGTAGAAGTCTATCTTACCCAGTTTACCAGCATAGGTTGTCAAAACTTTTGACTTTTTCTCAGCGGTTGAGAGTGTGGTTTCCCAATCGCCAAGCATGATGATACGATGGTTCGGAATGTAGATTCCATTTCGCATGAAATACTTTTTCATGGCATTTCGCATTTTGCCATTACCGCTAGAGCGTGCTGTAAGAATGTATACCTTGCGGTATTTCTTCATTCTACGGGTTAGGGTTGTGGGTTTAGCGTTGAGAATATCACGAACTGCGAATCGTGAATCTTTGAACTGCGAAAGGCTAGGCGTTTCCTTGCCAAGCGTAACTGCGGAAGTCATATCGAAATCAAAAAAACCAATCATTTCTAACTCTCTTTCTACTGCAAGTCTACCATAACTTATCGGCATTTGTCAAGCGAAATCTTTGGATTTTTTTTCGGATTTTTTTGGCATGGTATTTGCTCTTGGGATTTGTCGTAAGTCCTTGTCCTGTAAGGGTTTACGTCAAACGCGGCCCCGATTTTTCGTCGTAAGTCCTTACGCAGCAAGGGTTTACGTCAAATCGCTGTCGGGCTGAACAAATGTCAATCCCCCTCAAAGGGGGACATCTCATCTTCAGCGAGGCTAGCATATTGCAAAGCGAGTGCGTCAAGGCGTTCACGCGAACCGGGCTTGCCAACCTTGAAACGCATACGATCCTCACCCCCTAGAAAGCGGGGATCAACCTTTTCTACTGTACGCTTGCTCAGTTCACGCATAGCCTTACGATTGAACTTCAAAACCTTCTCACTGCGAATCGTTCCACCATCGGCGGTAGACTTGTCGCACGGGATTGCGATACCAGAGAAGCAGAGAAACGCTTGACGCTTGGCTTTTTCAATGATTGGAAACTTCATTTTCTTTTTCCTTAGTGGGTAACGATAAACAGATTCTACAAAACTTTTTCCGCCGCCGTCAACCCCTATTCTTGGGGGGTCGTTGCGGGATCGGGGATATATTCCACGATTGGAGTGCAATGCTCAAGACAGCAAGCACAGAAGTCATAACCCCTGACTTCATCTCCACAGCAATCGGAAGTAATGATTTCAATCATCTGCATTTTTCTACTCTCTTTCTTTCTTTCTAGCATTATACCAAATATTTTTGATTTGTCCATCCCCACTCTTGGGGGACACAGCCTTTTTCTTGGCTTTATCCTTTCTCCACTGTTCCACGAACTTGACATAATCATCAACTTCACCGTAGCGGTTATCTTTCTGATAATCGTAACCATCATCAGAACCGTAAGGACGGTAGGAAGAACTGTAGGAACGGTAGGAAGTAAACTTTCTCATTTTCAACTCTCTCTTTCTTATGTCTATATATAGTGCAACTTCCGTGCCAAACTCCAAAAAATCTTTTTTTCCACAAGTATAGGCGTTTTTGCGTCTCTTTTTGAGATGCCTATTTTTTGGTGCAGCATTTTGCTACAGTGGTGTAGCATTTTGCTACGCGATTTTCCCGAGTGAAACTGCAAAGTGTTGCATTTTGCTACACTCCCCATAGTGGGGGTGTGCCTTATCTTTGTGCATTGGAAAAGACTTGTCGTAAGTCCTTATGCCACAAGGGTTTACGTCAAAAAATCGGGGCCGCGTTTGTCGTAAGTCCTTACGCCACAAGGGTTTAGGTCAAATGCTTTTCAAGATGTACGGATGTATACTTCAGCGTTTGTTCCGTTATCGTGGATTGTGACGAGCCAGTGATTACCGCTACCACTCTCTGGGCGAATACCGTTGATGATACCGCGAACGATAATCTCTTGTCCACCGATGTACGTGCGAATAGCAACGCGACCACGATCAGCCATCTTACTGCAAAGCCAAGTGTACGAATATACAGGAGGCATACTAGATAATCCTTCCAACAATCTTTAGAGAACCAATATCAACGCCGGTTTCATTCACGATTATATTCATGGCCGCATCGTATGACTTAGCATACCATGTGCCAAGATATTCCATTCGCCCCATAAAGGAAACGATTTTGTATGCAGTAAACTTCATTTCAAGACCATCCAAACTCAGAAGCACACTCTTCACAAGCCACATCATAATACAGATCGTTGATTTTGTCAAACGCATTCTTTTCGTTCACGCGAACGGAGTGAATACCGTCTTCCCATTCAACGCGGTAGCAATCACCGCTCATGTTGATTCGGACGCGATTGGCATCCTCACCAAAGATCTTTTGAACCATCTTGTAAACTTCATTCATTCTCATCATCTTTCTCTCTTTCTTTTCCTTTTCTTCTCTTTTCCTTTGATGCTTCATTATATACAGTAGATCGGCAAAAGTCAAGCCCCAACTTGAAAATATTTTTGGATTTTCCCTAAGTCCTTATCCTATATAGACTTACGAAAAAAAGATTTTTCTACCCTACCCAATGGACACTTAGTACGATGAGAAAAATGACGTAAACCCTTGTCAGTACTAGACTTACGACAAAAAATCCCCCGATTTTTCGTCCTAAGTCCTTACGTAGCAACGACTTACGGCTTATTTCAATCCCAACCGTTTGCACGGTAGGCTTCACTGAACTGCTGTGCAGTATTGACCATCTCAGATCGACGCTCTTCAAAATGCTTCTGCAACTTCCAGGCATCTTGACGATAGACCAGATAAGTCTTAGTCCAGAGGCTTTCCAACTCACGACGAGTCTTGCAGTTGGCGAGGGTTTCAAGGATTTCGATTTCGTTCATCATTTCTTTTCTCTCTTTCTTTCTTACTTCTTATATCGACATTATACCAAGGATTCTTGAGAAGTCAATACTGTACAAATGTTTTTTTTGGATTTTTTTTGAGATTGATCGTAAGTCCTTGTGGCGTATAGACTTACGGCGAAAAATCGGGGGTGGGTTATCCCTAAACCTATATCCCATATAGACTTACGGAAAATGTCTAGAAATACACCGTGGTAGTTTTATCTTAAAATAGGTAAGTTGGATAATCTGGCGAAAAACGCTGGGTGGTTCTTCAACAATTCCAAAAATATATCGTAATGTACTACCCAATCCCCCCGAATCGCCCCTAATTGCAGCAATAATACCGCCCAGTGTATAATATATAGAAGGAGAAACAATATGATTAAAAAGCACACAATCGAATCACAATTGCATTGCAAGGCCACAGCAGAACTAAACGATTCTGTAATTAACGACATGTTAAAGACTGACGGAAACCTAAAGGAATTATTAGATGATAGATCATCTGAAGATAACGAAGAAGATGGCGATAGAAGCTCTGAAGAGTTGCAATAACGGAACAGACCTAGAGTTATGTGGTATTCAAGATCTTGCTAATTATCATGAAGGACTAAAAAGCGCTATTCAAACTGGCGAACTAGATGATTCTTTTACGTTTCGCGAAATATTTGGCTTAGATACCAATTTTTTCTATACTATTGAGCAAATCGATAATGGAAAAATATGTAACTATGAACGCGGCATAGCTTGTGTTCACAAACATGGCGATAAATTTTTCTTAAAAAGAAAGCTGTGTTTTGTTTCTGGCGAAAACATATCCAAAGCAAAACCCGTAATAAATTGCGCCCCAAGCGACATTAGATGTTGCCCCGTTGGTTTTAATACCATTATATACTCTTGCACTCCCCCAACTTACTTAGAATGCTTGGCGCCCGAACACTCTATAATCACATCTACAGAATCATGCTTCCCACAGAGCTTGCACTTTAATAAAAACTCCTTATTACTCAGGTTTGATGATCAAATAGAAAATGTCGAATTTAATGATAATCGTTTTATCGATAAAATCATTAAAGTCATATCACAGTTTGCTAAACAAATTAAACTAAAAACAAGCAAGTTATCTCTAAAAAGAGTTGAGTCCGAAGTTGTTGATTTTGTTCCAACATCAAATATAAAAGCCAAAAGGGGTTCGTTATACTATGACGAATCTGATGATGCATTAAAGCTTTATGATGGATCACAGTGGAAAACATTGGCGTTCAAAAAGGACTAAATAATGAAAGTTCCTAAAAATATGAAGTATGATGATGTTGTTGATCAAATAAACATTGTCGTTAATAGGATAGCGCCCAAGTATACTTTTGGAACTTACGGGATTGATGATATAAAACAAGAGGCTTTTATTATTTGTATGGATGCTCTTGAGCGTTATGATGAAAAACGCCCGCTTGAAAATTTCTTATCAGTACATCTATCAAATAGATTAAAGAATTTTGTGCGCGACAACTATTATACAAAAGATGAGGAGGAAAAAAAACGCGTATTAAAACCAAAGTACTTATCTGACGATGATGTTATACAATATGACTGTAATTATGATACTATCATAGAAGCTCAAAACATAACAAAACTAATAGATACTCATTTACCAGCACACCATAGGTCCGATTACTTGAAGATGATTAATGATGTTTATATACCCAAAAAACGCAAAGAAGAATTAATCCTTATTATTAGAAATATAGTGGAGACTCATAATGAAAAAGGGTAGAATAAGCAAAGACGAAGAACGCGTTATACGCAGATTAGTAGATAGTTTGACCGTAGAAGATATAGCTAAACAGCTTGATCGCGATGTTGAAAGCGTTGATAATTTTATAAAACGAAAACTGCGCGTAGGAATAACAAATGAAGAAGCAGCAGCATTCTCCCTAGAAAGCCGCCCCTATTGGTCAGAACTAACGAGCCAGTTTACTGGCGATGAATTGGAATTGTTCAAATATCACTGGTCACGCATTATAGCCCAGTTTAAAGACGATGTATTTCCCACAGAAGAGCTTCAAGTGGTAGACGTTATCAAACTAGAAATACTAATGAATAGATGCTTAAAAAGTAATAAAGACAATCTTAACGAAATGAATGTTATTGATCAAATGATACGCGACGAGCGCGCCCTTGATAAAGACCAGAGGGACCACGATTATTTAATGAATCTAGAGCGCCAAATGGCTTCTTTAAGAGCTAGCCAAGAAAGTCTTAATCGTGACTATCGTGAACTACAAACTAAAAAGGCCGCTATTCTTAGAGAGATGAAGGGTACCAGAGAACAAAGAATTAAACGCCTTGAAGATAGTAAACAAAGTTTTACTTCGTGGATTGCTATGCTTATGCAAGATCCAGACACCTTAAAGCGTTATGGCATTGAAATGGAAAAGATGAGATTAGCTATGTTAAAAGAAAAGGAACGCTTGGGCGCGTTCCATAAATATGAGGACGGTCAGGTAGATCAACCATTTTTAACTCCAGATACGGTTATTGAATAAATGTCAAAAGTTCTTTACATAGGTAGTGGTAACTCTGCAAAACTTGTTGATACAATTGACACAAGTTGTTATTACGTAGTATGTGCAAACAATGCCTGGAAATTATTTAAAAACTCTAAATTTGATGTGTGGATACACAGCGGTGATTTTCCATATGAAAATAGACCTAAAAAAGATGATATAAACTATAAACTAGAAGTTTCTCATAAAGAGTATTCTTTGTCTGCGGAAAATATATGTAAAAAATTACAAATATCCACAAAGTCACCATGCCACATTTTAGGATACACAATATTCTTTTTGGGATTATATTGGATATTAGATAATCATCCTAATTCCGATATTTATTTATTAGGTTTCGATCATGATTATAATTCAAAAAAAATACAAAAATGGAATTCTAATAATCGCCCCAATCCACAAAATAAATATTTAAAACCTAAAAATCAATCAATAGCAGAATGGTCAGATCAGTTTTTTAGTGGTATGCAACAAGATTCTTTTTATGGTCACGGTACTCCAGATCCAATTAGGCTTGGAATCACTCATTTAAAGCAAAAAATGCAAAATGCTATTACAAATGCTAATAAATTAGGTGTTCAAGTCGTTAATTTGTCTCCAGTTGAATCAGAATTTAATCAAATAATACCAAGAAAATAATAAATGAGTAAATTGCCAAAACATTTAGGGGGACATTTAAACACCACGCATATAGATGAGTCTACTTTAGACTATCTTATTCAAACATTTAAAATCAAAAATATGTATGACGTTGGATGTGGGCCTGGAGAAATGGTTAGATTAGCAAATTCTAAAAATGTTCAAGCAATTGGTATTGACGGAGATTTTACAATTAAGTATACTGATATTAAAGTAATACTACATGATTTTACATTTGGTCCACTCATTGTTAAGCCCGCAGATCTTGCGTGGTCTTGTGAGTTTTTAGAACATGTCGAAGAAAAATATATAAATAACTATTTTTCTGTATTCAAAAAATGTCGTGTTGTATGTTGTACTTTTTCTATGTCTTATAAAGGACATCATCATGTGAATGTTAAAGACCAAAAATACTGGGATGAAAAATTTAAAATAAATGGCTTTACTAAAGACTTAGAATCTACTAACTATATTAGACAAAATAGTTCTATGAAAAGAAATTTTGTGAGAGAAACGGGAACGGTATTTGTAAACAATGAATAAACAAGGTAAAATTTGGGGCGAAACGTGTGAGATATTTTTTCGCAATAATGTTTCTATACACAGAATAATAATAAATAAAGGGTCTTCTTGCTCTAAACACAAACATAACTGTAAGTATAATTTATTCTTTGTGGAATCTGGAAAAATTAAAATACAAGAATGGAAAACCGACTATAATCTAGTAGATGAAACAATTTTATCAAATGGTGAAAGTTGTTCAGTACCCCCTGGAAACTATCACAAATTTACAGCTTTAGAAAATAGCACTGTTTACGAAATATATTATGTTGAATTGTTGAATAACGATATAATTAGAGAAAGTGTTGGAGAAAAATAATGAAAACTGCAATAATATTCGGAATAACAGGACAAGATGGTAGTCACTTAGCAGATCTCTTGCTAGATAAAGGCTACGAAGTAACGGGCGTGAGAAGACGTTCAAGCACAGATAACACATCCAAAATTCAACATATATTAAACGAACCCAGATTCAAACTGGTGGAAGGAGATATAACGGACCCGTATAGCATTTTCAATATTCTTAAAGATAACGCACAGGTAGATGAAATCTATAACTTGGCAGCACAATCTCACGTAGAAACTTCTTTGAAACAGCCAGCATTACCCTGGGATATAACTGGAAAAGGATGCATAAATATCTTACAGTCTATTATCGATCTTAATATGCTTAATGTAAAAGTTTATCAAGCTTCGTCAAGCGAAATGTTTGGCAGTTCTTATGACATTACTAGGTCTGGTGAAAAATATCAAAATGAAAGTACTAAATTTTTACCACAATCTCCATACGCTATAGCAAAATGTGCCGCTCACTATTCTGTACGATTATTTAGAGAAGCATATAATCTACATGCTAGTTGTGGCATATTATTTAATCACGAAGGCCCAAGGCGTGGCGATAACTTTGTCACTAAAAAGATAACTAATTGGATAGTTGATTTTAAATTTTGGATGCAAGAAAATAGTCTTAATTTTGAAGATCTTCATGAAGATGGTGATTATATATATGGTAAAATATTAAGACAAAATATTGCCAAGCTTCGACTAGGAAATATAGATTCCTATAGAGATTGGGGTTATGCTGGAGATTATGTTGAGGCTATGTGGCTTATGCTACAGCAAGATAGCCCAGATGATTACGTAATATGTACTGGAAATACTTATTCCATTAGGCAATTTTTAGAAAAAGCCTTCGGATATATCGGCACTCAAGATTGGGAAAAATTTATAGTTATTGATCAAGAATTCTATAGACCAGCAGAAGTAGACTATCTTAGGGGCGATAATTCTAAGGCCAAAAAGAAATTGGGCTGGAATCCAAAATATAATTTAGATATGTTAGTTTCATTAATGATAGATTGTGGTTTAAATGATAAACTTTCGAATTATGCTAGATATATCTAACATATATCTAAATATAAAACACCTCAAACTTAAAAAGTATGATAGCCCATTTCCAACTATATTTATTTCTGCAAAAGATCCAGACGATGCCTGTTATATAATAATACGTAATTTAATCAATTTAATTATGAATCAAGATCCATCGATAGATATGCGATTAATATGTAAAAAAATCAAAAGAGAGTGTAAGATAGATAAAATCTACATATTAAATTAAATGAAAAGAAACTATGATGATCCAGCGTATGCCGATTGGCGTAAAAAAATATTTCAACGAGACAAGAAGTGTATGATGCCTGGATGCAATTCCAAAAAGAAGCTTCAAGCCCACCATATAAGAAGGTGGTCAGACGCCTCATCTCTACGATATGATTTATCTAATGGCATAACATTGTGTTCAGAATGTCATAAATCAATTAAAAATAAAGAGTCTTATTACGAGGCGATGTTTCTGGAGATTATAAATAATGTATAAGCAGGCGCCCTCATTTACCGTTATAAAAGATACTAGAGAGCAAGACGGCTATTATTTTAGCGCATTTAATACTTGTGCAGGAATGATAGAACATAAGTTAGATACCGGAGACTACACGATACAAGGTTTAGAAGACAAGGTTTGCGTTGAAAGAAAAGGCTGTGTAGAAGAATTAGCGATAAACCTAGGCTCTAAAAAGTATGCATTTTTAGACGAAATAAAAAGAATGGAACCGTTTCCACATAAGTTTATAGTTCTTGAATTTTCTTTAGAAGATCTCATAAAATTTCCAGATGAAACTAGAATTCCAATAAAAAATAAAGCATCATTAAGAATAACCGGAAAATATATGTTAAAATGTTTGATGGAGTTCGAATTATACGACGATGTTCATATTTGGTTTTGTGGCAATAAGCATAATGCATTCTTAGCTGTTAGTAGCCTTTTCAAAAGAATTAACGAAATGTACACCATAGGGAGAAAAAAGTGATGGCAGAACCAGAACTACTAAAAGATTTTCATGACTATGGCGCAAATATTTCTACTAGAGAGATATTTCTTCATAATATTTATCATACTGAGGATAATCAAAATCCTGGCGTTGAATATAGAATGTCTAATACATTTATTAAAAATCTAAGAGCATTGGATTTACGAAGTGATCAACCAATTATTATCCATATGCAAAGCATAGGAGGCGAATGGTCTGATGGCATGGCCATTTATGACGCTATAAGTATGTGTAGATCATATGTAACTATTATAGCTTATGCTCAAGCTTCTTCTATGAGTAGTATTATTTTGCAGGCAGCAGACTATCGTGTTATGACACCAAACGCCCACTTCATGAGTCATTATGGCTCTTCAGATATAAATACTGACTATCTAAGCGCTATGAATCAAGCAAGTTATGAAAGAAGCACCTGTGATATTATGTTTGATATTTATGCATCTAGATGTGTTGATGGAAAATTCTTTTACGAAAAATTTGGCAAAAAGCCAAGCGAGAAGCAGGTAAAGCAATTTTTAATTCGTAAATTAAAGTCTGGCGATTGGTATTTGAACGCGGAAGAAGCTGTATATTACGGTTTCGCGGACGCGGTATTAAAGAATTGGCATTTTACCGCATGAATAAGTTAAAAAAAATAGATGAAGCGTGGCTTGGACTAGATTTTGTAGACACAGATCTATTCAATCCTATGTCTATTTTACAGAACTGCGAAGATGATTTTCATTTGAAGTTAACTTGGTTAATGAGCAGGCCAGAATATTTATCATTTACTTGTAATCAAATATTAAATACTCAATTACTTCCATCTCAAGCTTTGATAATTAGCGAATTATGGAATAGAAAGTTCCCATTACTAATAGCTAGTCGAGGTTTTGGTAAATCTTTTCAATTAGCAATTTATTCAATTTTAAGAGCTTTAATTTTTCCAAAAAGAAAAATAGTGGTTGTTGGCGCAGCATTTAGACAAAGTAAAGTTGTATTCGAATATATGGAGACTATTTGGAGAAATTCTCCGATGTTAAGAGATATATGCAATTCTAATAGCGGGCCAACCAGAGATGTTGATAGATGCACAATGAGAATAAATGAAAGCACAATAACATGTTTACCTCTTGGTGATGGACAAAAAATTAGAGGACAAAGAGCTAATGACATTATAGCAGACGAATTTGCATCTATACCTAGAGATATTTTTGAAAACGTTGTTGCTGGCTTTGCGGCGGTTAGTGCAGATCCAGTGCAAAATGTAAAAAGATTGGCTGCACAAAAAAAAGCTAAAGAACTTGGCGTAGAAATACTTGCTGAAGATACACCTAAAGATCAAAAAGATAATCAAATTATATTATCTGGAACAGCTTATTATGACTTTAACCATTTTGCGAGCTATTGGAAAAAGTGGAAAGCTATAATACAAAGCAAGGGTAATCAAACAAAACTAAAGGAAATATTTAATGGTGAAGATCCGCCAGAAAATTTTGATTGGAGCCAGTATTCTATTATCAGAATTCCGTATGAATTATTACCGCCTGGGTTTATGGATGCAGATCAAGTAGCTAGATCCAAAGCTACTGTACATGCTGGTATATATCAAATGGAGTATGGCGCCTGTTTTACAAGAGATAGTCAAGGATTCTTTAAAAGATCTTTGATAGAATCTTGCGTTTTATCCAAAGATAATCCTATAAAAGACTCAAACAACAATTTAATAAATTTTGAAGCATCTTTAATAGGTGATAAAAATAAAAAATACATTTTTGGAGTTGACCCAGCTTCTGAGGTAGATAATTTTAGTATAGTTGTTCTTGAACTTCATCCAGATCATAGAAGAATAGTGCATTGTTGGACAACGACCAGAGCAGAACACAAGGAAAAAATCAAAAAGGGTTACGCCAACGAGACAGACTTCTATTCTTATTGTGCCAGAAAAATACGCGATCTGATGACTCTTTATCCATGCATACATATAGCAATAGATGCGCAAGGTGGTGGTGTTGCTGTTATGGAATCTTTACATGATCAAGATAAAATAAAAGAAGGTGAAATGCCATTGTGGCCAACAATTGATGATGATAAACCAAAAGATACAGACGGCGAGAGGGGTTTACATATATTGGAAATGTGCCAGTTTGCTAAACATGAATGGCTTGCCGAAGCTAATCACGGTATGAGAAAAGATTTCGAAGATAAAGTTTT
>Ga0099848_1001308_pt1 | contig 11619 bp, 17 predicted proteins | sample CB_VirMetaG_3_FD_78179 | JGI IMG/M metagenome (GOLD analysis project Ga0099848, IMG submission 78179) | Freshwater to marine saline gradient viral communities from Chesapeake Bay - CB_1508_1S Viral MetaG | ecosystem: Environmental > Aquatic > Marine > Coastal | place: USA: Chesapeake Bay... | reverse complement strand
CCACGCTTGGATTGCTAAAGTATATTTTGATTGCTTGCATTAGCCAACACCAGAGGAACCTGACCAGTTATTGAAATCTCTTGGTGGTATAGTGGTTAAACCAGCAATAACAGAAGCAGTTTGCTCAGATGCAGTATCAGAACGCAAAAATATTGAAGTTACGCGATAATCTGCTGAAAAAGATTGTGAACCGGAAATTCGTGTAAAATTATTATTGATAGTTCCTTTAACTCCATCAGCAGAAAATCCTAAGCGTATATCTCCACTGGAACCTGTTTCATTTAGAACAATAACAAACTTTGAAACTCTTGGAAATGAGATTTCTAACGGTTCAGATGAATTCGCTGGTACTGTGACTGAAGCACTCATCCAAGGTTCGCAACTTACTTGATAAGAACCTACGTGGTTAAAACCCGCTGTGTATAGAAATGTAGATGAGTCATTCGCCATATTAGTACCTCTTTTTTAATAAATAGTATTAACCCTTTAAAGCTTTCCATTTTTTGCCACCAAGAGCTAAAATACCATTTATATCTACTCCTGGATCTGCTGGATCGCGACCATCAGAGGTTAATGGGTTTTGATTACTATTAACTGATGGTTGTGACATTGATTCTCTCAAAGGTTCGGTTCCTTCAAACAAGTCTATTCCATTATAAGAACTTTTACCTATAGCATCTAAAAGTTTTTTTCTTGTTTCATTAGCTTGTTGTGTTTTATGCTTAACAATCTCTTCTTTGTCTATAAAGTTATTAGTTGGTTGTTTTGTTTCTTTTATAATGTTTCCTCCGATACCTTTTGCAACCTCAGAAACAATATTAGAAAGCAGACCTTCGTTAAGAAGAATTTCTTGAACACACTCTTTAACGATAGGTTTAATAACTTGTTTTAGTTCTGATCTTTTCATTATTTACTCAAAATATCATTTAAAATACGATTAATTTTATCTGCTTTTGTAAAGATATTTGGTTCTTTATGTTCTCTTATACCATTCTTAGAATGCATGAAAGCACCAGGAGTAGATGGCTCCGAAACAAAATCAAAGCATATAAGTTGGAAGTCATCTTCTACCATTAAACTACCCGCGCTTTCTTTTACAGTTCCTAGGCCGCGAGAAGATATGCCAAGGGTAACACCAGAATTGGCCAATTGCTTTAATATTTGTCCTGATGGTGTATCAAGTATCTCGACTTTGCCCATAAGAGCAGGACCATCCCACCACATATCTGTCACTAAATGTGAAGCGTTTTTTAAATTAATAACAGAATCATCTGGGTGATCCAGTTCTCCAAGGGCGCGCCGTTCTTTTACGAGTTTCCAATAATTTTCTACTTCTCTTTGCAAAACTCTTTTAGAATAAACACGACCGTTGCCATTTGGAGTATCATATTTTTGCATACAACCAGACATATAGAATTTTTTACCATCAGCAAAAAGTTGTTTTTCTGCTTCGGTTAAAAAGTCTTGGCATATACCTCCATCACAGAGGGCATAATATTCTCGTAAAAGTTGTTTTCCCATGATTATTCCTTAAATGTTTAGCGGGCGCAACCCGCCCGAATTAAGAGCCGCTGCAACAACGGCGAACTTCTGGAATGTTTCTACGTCGCATTGTTATACTCCTTTGTCTTAAATTTCTTCTGGCTGCATTAGTTTTCTAACTTCACCAAGGTGTTCTTCAATCTCATCTCTTAGGGCTGTATTTTCTAAGCCAGTAAGGGCTTGTGAAACCTCATTGACCTTTCCAAAGGCATAGTCTAGAACATCCATATCGCTTTCCTTTACTTCCTGTATTGCGTCAATTTCTTCCTTAATAATCTGCTTAAGTTGTGATTTTGTAATTTTCATTCTAGCTTGTCCTTTGAAATTTTAATTCCATTATCATTAACTATCATAGAAAGCAAATATGAAACACCAGATCCAATCCAGCCACATATAAAAAAGTTTGCTATGGTGTAGTCAAAAGTAAATAGTTCTGTCCAAGCATTTATTCCAAATAAAAACCAGCCTGCATGGAAGCCAAAGCATAGGGTGCAATTAAATAATTTGCCAAAACCCCAAAACCATTCTTTATTTGGTCGGATTTTATTAAAAATGCTAGCATATACAACAAGATAAGTCAAGCCGTAGCAAGCAAGAGAAAACCATAATAAATCCATGTTAATCCCTATTCATATTGATAATTTTGCCAATAAGGACCGTAAGAAATACCTGGTCGAATAGTTCCCTTTTCAGGTGCTTGTGGAACTTCTCCAAGTTCTGTTGTATCTTCGTCAGAAGGTTCAACAAAGTAATCCGTTTCCATTTCTTCAAATTTATCCATAAATTCAAAATAAGGTTTTTCTAAATCTATCCATTTTGATATATTTAATAATACCATATTTATAACTTTTATTTTTTCTGACTGATATAAATAACCTTCCATGGAACCATATACTAAGCCGCCTTGTATACTTTCTGGATCAATTAAACCCTTCTTTATCATAAAATCAAAGAATCTATCTTCTGCTCCGTAAACTAATTCTGACATTATATCTTTTGGTAATAAAAGAATTTTATTTTTCTGTATCATTATAATTATATCTATATCTGAATGATCAGAAATAAACAAGTCTCCATTTACAGATTTAGATATTTTAAGATTAATATCTGCTACTTTAGGTGGAGGAGGTTGTTTTACTTCTTTTTTCTTTTTGCCTATTGTAATTTTTATAGCCATTACTCAGCTATTTCCTTTACAAGTTTTTGTATTTGCATAATCTTATAAACCATGTTTTCATCGACTCTTTGTTCTTTGAATGATTCAAAAACATTATCTAAAATATCTAATTTTGTTGCGAGTTCTTTATCAGATAAGAAAATTTCTTTTTCTTTTGATTCTTCTATAATGTTGTGAAGTCTGCTTAATTCTTCATTTAAAAATACATTAAATTTTACTTCTTCTGAACCATGATAAACAATAAAATTATTTAATAACATTTTTTGTTCTGGTAGTAATTCATCTTTATATTTTGTATTGAAATTCTCTACAATTTTCTTATAAACCAATTTATCGATGTGTGGCATATCTTCTTTTGTTTTAGGTATATTATGGTTCTTTTTAACCATTGTTCCTATTATGTTTCTTTCAAGTAATACTCTTTGTTTTGCAGGTATGTCATCAGAAAAGATTTGTTGAATTGTAGCTAAATGACGATAATTAGGAATAAAATTACTAAAAATCTCTGGACCTACTATTTTATTCAATCTATTGATTATGGCTGTTTGTTCATTAAAAATTTCTTGTTTATCGAGTTTTAAATAATCTTTCTTTGTTTCTTGTATTAATTTATCTGCTGTATATAAATCCATTTCTTTTGATTCAGAAATATTCTTTATCAAATCTAGTTCTTGACGTAGAACTTTACCTTTTCCAAAATGTATTTTTACCACATTTACTAATTCTTCTTTAAGTAATAAATTATTAGAAATAATAGACTTTGTTATTTCTTTTACCAAAGCTTCAAACAGAAATGCAGTATTTCTTTTTTTATTGTGCTTTAGTTTCATTTTTGTTCTCCGATATAATCTGCAAATTTTCTATAAGTTTTTTAATTTCATAATCATTAGAAAAAATATTCTTTTCTTCTATTTCTAATGCCTGATTATAATTAGTTTCTTTGTTTTCAAACATCCCTTTAGATAATGAGTCTAAACCTCCATAACCTTTTTTACCTGGTACTGTATACCTAGGGTCCATATTAGTATTAGATATTGCTTTAATATGTCTTGTATACGCTCCTTCTGGTCTTTTATCTACTTTAGTAGGATAGTAGATTTTTCCTTTTGAACCTTTTGTATAGTATCCTTTGTCGCTTCTTCTTCCTGGTGCTGCTAATAGTACATCTTCTTCACCGCCGCCAAGTTCTTCACCGCCGCCAAGTTCTTCACCGCCGCCAAGTTCTTCACCGCCGCCAAGTTCTTCACCGCCGCCAAGTCCAAGTTCAGAGGATAAATCTGTTCCAAGTCCTGCTGATATTCCTGATGCCTCCTCTTGCATTTTCTCTGCAACGGCTGCAATTTGAGCATCAAATTTTCTATCATAATAAATTTCACGTTGACAACGATTATATTCTTCGTGAGACATATTAAATAATTTTTCTGCTACCCAACGACGTGAAAAATATCCTTCAGTTGCTGATGAGGCAACATCAAATTTTTGCTTCCAGTGTTCCAATTCTTGCAATTCAGAAATTTTTGAAGGATTATTTAAAGCTAATGAAAAACACAATAAGTCATCTCCTCTATATCCTAGAGTATAAAGATGAATAATTCCAATTTTTTCTAGTTCAGAAATAATTGGTCTTTGAAGTCTTTGTATTGTTCTTGCAAAACGAATATCTTTTTGTGCTAATGTAGTTTTATCTTCCTCTGCTCCTTCTGAATTCGTCAAATATGATGCTGGTATTTTTAAAGCAGAAAATAGTTTATCCCTTAAATATTTAACATCGTCTATATCTCCTGTAAAAGTTCCTCCAGCTAAAGCAGTTATATCTGTTTTGCTTTCACCACGAACAGGAATATAATAATCCTCTTCAACAGATAAAGGATTATATCTAAGATCGACTCTACCTGAAGTTTCATCAACAATTGTATTTCTCTTCATGGAAGTAATAACTTTTTGCATATATTGTTCTACTTCATTTGGTGGAATTTGTCCAACATCAACCTTGATAACTCTTCTTTCTGGTGAACGAACAATTCTATATGCCATCATCGCATCTTCTAAAAGAATCAATTGTCTGAAAATACGTCGAGCGGGTTCAAGTACAGAAGTTCCGTATGGTGCATACTTATCATTTCCTAAAATACGAAAATGTGCAATTTGCCAATTTTCTAATGTCAATCCTGCTGAATTCCATTGATACTGGACATAATTTGGATTAGTTTCGTCTTCACCCTCTAATCTTTCTATTTGATTAGAAGGAAGTCCAATAGCAGTTTTTATACCAATTTGTTCATCTATATCTAAATATAAAAAGAAATCTCCATATTTACACATAGACCGGCACCAACCAAAAAGATTATGATCTATGTTTAAAATATTGTGATATAAAGAATTTAAAACATATTTGATTTCTTCATTAGTACATTTAATTGTTAACATATCCTGTAAAGCAGAATGTGTTGTCATTTCATCTGCATAGATATCTAGTGCAGATGCTATTTCTGGGGTATATTCCATTTGCTCAAAATCAACATAACGCTCCGCGCGATTATGTTGATTCATAATGCCAAGTTGTAGATTATACGCGTTGCTCGACCTTGCGGTTTTAAATTCTAAACCGCTTGCAGAAACAAAATTCTTTTTATATGTGTCTAATTGATATCTTCTTAACTTTCTACCGGTTTGGGTTCTACGACTAACAAGAGGCCCAGAAAAAACCTTAGTTAAAGCTTTAAATAATTCTGATTGTGGATTTCTAGTATTAGAGTTTCTACTTATTCTTCTATTTCTGTTAGCCATTATTATTATCCTTTAATGATCCAAAGAAAATCTTTTTGTTGTTGCATTTCTTTTTTTGCATTATCGTTCCAAAAACCTTGTCTATGTCCTTCCATTCCTGCTATTGTTGTTTGTATTTTCTTAGAATTTAATTTCATAGCGTCTACCATTGCTCTTTTATATTGTATATCTCTTTGATTTACTGTAAGGGCTGTATCTCTTACCCAACAAGCAATTGCTAGAGATATAATTAAATCATCATGATAAGAACGCATTGCCTCGGCGCGGTTATTATTCCAAATAAAAGTTTTAAATTCATTGGCAGTTCTGCTAGAATATATAGTAATTAGTTTATTTCTGATAAACTCTTCTAATTTAGCAATTATTAATGGTCTCGTCTTAGTTGAAGTAGTAAACCCTGGAACTGAATTATTCATATATTCCGCTTTAACATTATCTATATATTCATGAGTTCCTTTAACAGAATAATATAGATTTGGGTAGTTCTTTTGTTGTAGTTTTTCAAGTACAGAAATTCCTAAACTGTTATTTTCCACCACCAGTAAGCAATTACCAAATTCTCTACCCACTGAGTCTAAAATACTAGAGAAATCTTCTAGATTTGCTTTTCCTTGATATTCTCCTATAACTTCCATAGTTTCTAATTTTAATAAATGGAATACGGAAAAATCTGCTCCGTCTCCTCTGGCAACATCTGCAACCAATAAATAACTTGCAGAAGAATCATATTTCTCCCACAACCATAAATTTCTATCAAATCCAGTTTTATAATTTGGTTCTCTTGAACATTCTAATATTCTTTCCAAATCTTCAGAAGAAATAACTGTTTCACCAGAAGCATTAAAAGAACATTCTAACTCCTGCGCTATTTGTCTACGGGACATATTCCTGGTTTCTTTTTCAAACCATTTTAAATCTCTTTCCGGATGTACATCCCATAATAATTTAATTGTATGAAAATCATTAATATTTTGTTCAGCTTCTATGTATGTTTTGTGAAACCAATTACCAACGCCATTAGGAGTTGATAATGCTATGCATCGACCGCCTGTTGATAAAGTTGGATATAGACCGGTCCACAACTCTTCAAGTCCCTCAACGTGCGCTGCTTCGTCTATAACTAATAAAGATAATGCTTCTGAGCGGCCGGCGTCTCCTGATGTAGATGCGGCCTTAACTTCAGAACCATTAGAGAGAACAAATGAAGTTCTATTATCTATTTTAATATTTGCTATTCTCAGCCAAGGAGGAACATTTTGCATTATGTTTTTTACTTTTTTGACTAAGTTGGCAGCAGTAGCAAATTTAGTTGCAATAACTAAAACATTTTTATCGCGGTGGAATAACATCAACCACACTACATATGCAGCAGTCGTGGTTGATATACCTAATTGTCTCCCTTTTAAAATAATATTAAAACGATAATCTTTGAAATCTTGTATTACATCATCTTGAAAAGGGTAGGTTTTAAATGGTATAAGACCCTTCATAGGGTGAGAGATTTTACAATAATTATTTATAAAGTATGAAGGGTCTTTACCGCATTTAACAATTTCTTTTAAAATTTCTTCTCTAGATAGCGACATTAATCCTTACGCTTATCATTAGGAGCGCGACCTGTTCCACCCATTTCTAAAAATTTCTTAAAATTAGCATCTAGTCTTTCTGTCGATGGTTGTAATATTTCTTCTGAATCTACTCCACCAATGCTAAACATTTTATTTGCGGTTATAAAATGACGAATTCTTGATGTACTTTGGGCTAAGATATTTACTTCTTTTTCTGGTGTAAGAGTAAGTGCTGTTCCTGTTACTTTTTTATATTCTTTTTTGATAAATGAAGCAATATCAGTAATCATCTGGTCTATTTCAGTCTCAAAAGCATTTGCTCCATTGCCATGGATATCTTTTAACTGGATTTCTGCTTGATATGTAATGCACAATTTATTTCCCATAAATTTAACACCAAACCCATCCATTACTCTAGAATCAATTAATGGATTTCCTTCTTCTCTTTTAAGACCAATTTTAATAGGTTCACCTTTATCATCAAGCGCACCATCATATGAATTTGATATTACTTGTGATATTCCTTTTATAATTTCTAATGTTGTGGCCATTTAAATACTCCTACGATTTTGTTGGTCTCCAACCGGAAAGCCATCTTTCTTCTCTTCCGCCTTCTATCCATTTGATATAACAATTATAACAGCAGTCAAATTTGTTCATAAAAACATCATCTTTTATTTTAAAAGAGTATACTTCACAAACAGGGCAAATCCTTTTGGTGGTTTCTTTATTAAATAGTTTTTTAGAAACTAAAAAACCATCTTGCTCTATTTTATCATTCTTTTCATCTTGTATAAGTTCTTTTTCATATACTTCTTTAATCTGATTTAAATAATCTTTTTCTTTTTCATCATTCCAGTATTTTCTTGGGTTTTCTATCGCTTCTTCGCCATACTTATTTGCTATGGCTTGTTCAAATTTTGCTATATCATTTAAATCTAATTTTCTAGACATTATTTACTCGCTATATAATAACTTCCAAACCCAATACTAAAACCTACTGCTGTACTTATTACTATTGCAACTGGGAGATTTACTTTTGTTGTTTTAGATATCTTTTCTCTTAAAAGATCATTTTCATCTTGCAAAGCATTTAATTGAATTTCAAAACGATTTTTGTTTTCTTCAAATTGAATAAATAAAATATCTTGCTCTTTGAGCAAAGAAATTTGTAATTCACTTTTCTCAAATTCACACTTTTTTTTATATTCTAATTCAACAAACTCTTTAAATGTCAAAAGTTTTGCTGTTGCAATATCATCAAAACATATAGCATCATATGAAATTGTCCCGCCTTTGGGAATAAGAGAAAATCTTCCCTCGTCTCCAAAGGCGGGTTTTGTTAAGAATAAAGCTGCACTCAACAAAAATAATATTTTATTCATCCACATATTCAAAGCCAAATTCAGTTTGAATTTTTATAATAAGTTGTTGCGGATCATCTCTTCTCATTTTAACGATTTCTTTTTCATTAACAACTTTTTTCTTTTCTAATTCAATTATAAAATCATTCTTTTCTTTTTGAAGAATAGCCATATCCTTCTCATATTTTTTAATAACTTCGCTTATTCTTGATGCTTCGTTTTTGTAGCTTTCTATTAATGCTGTTTTTTCTTCTTGGTGAATTCTTTCTGTTTCATTTATGATTTTTAATAGATTTTTATGATCTTTTTGCCAAAAAAAACAATTTACAAGAAGTAAAGTAATAAGCGAAAGTTCCTTCCAGTGTTTTTTTAAAAAATTTAAAATATATATCATTATTCCTACTATTAATAACTTAAGTGGCGCGATGTTTACTGTCTTTAATCTCCACCCAACACCATATTTATTTCTTTATATTCACGCAGTCTGTCTTCAAGATCACCACGTCCACGTCCGCTGAGTAAAGTTTTAATTTGTTGTTTAATTTCTTCTGTTGTATTTGTGTCTTGTTCCATTATACTTCTTAATTCTTCTTTGATAATATTTCTTAACTGTTATTTTGTAATTTTGATTTTTTTCCTTTTTGATATAAAAAATTAAGAGGATTTCATCTTTGCGATAGAATCTACTACGGTTTGCCCTCCAATATAGAGAGCAGAAATCATGACCCAATCAGAACTCGTTAAAAACCCAAAAATTGCCAATCCTGTTGCTACTGACCAAACAAGCAATTTGCGTGAAACTATTTTTTCTAAACCTTTATCTAACATATTTTTAACAGACATATTTATTTCCCTATTATTTTAAAAACCTACCTAGGTGAAAATCTATATCAATTACACCTTGTTTAATAAGAGTAACAAGAATTTCTTTTGGTTCGATATCGGCATCAATAAGAATTTAGTCGATTTTGGTTCGGATTTCATCGTCTGAATCTACCGGGTCTTGTTCCGTTAAATTTGTCAATTCTTCCTTGATAATCTGTTTAAGTTGTGCCTTGGTGATTTTCATTTTTTTGGTTCCTTTAACGTAGATCGAGTGATTATATTCGCCGTCGTTGAACCTGAGCATAGTTCGAGTTGGTGATTCCTCCAACGTACTCTCTATCTCTTCCTTAATAATATTTTTTAACTGTGATTTTGTTATTTTCATGTTTTAAATAACTCCTCTTAATTTTTCAAAAAAAGACATCGCAATAGGCTTGCCTTCCTTGTAATTTAACCCTTTCATTTTTTCATAAGTCTCTTCAAAGGCAGAACGAATTTCTTCATTTTCAAGGGCAGCCGAAAGACGCTTCATCCTTCCTCCACCAGAGAGCATTTCCCATTCAGGAAATTCAATTCTTTGTCCCATCGTTATTACGGCCCATTTTTTAGAGTCGGTTTCTTCTACAAGCATTCCTTCCAACTCTTCCTTGATAATCTCTTTTAGTCTGGCCTTTGTTATTTTCATATATGAAACTCTCCCACATTCACAAAATAAATAGTTTATTGATTTATAAAAGCATAGTTATTTTTTTTGATTATATCAATATTTAAATCTGCCACATCTTTTAAAGAATCTAGATGTGAAATAAGTAGAATTGTTTTAAAATACCCTTTTATCATATCTAATAACTGTGTAAAAGCTTGTAAATGCTCTTCGTCTAATGCTGTTCCTGGTTCATCCAAAATCATAATATTACTAGTTGGCAAATTAGAGATAGATAAAAAGGCTAAACGAATTGCCATTGCAGCCATTGTTTTTTCAGCACCCGAAGCCATTGATAGAGGCCGCGGCTCGTGAGTAGGGTGTTTAATTGAAATCTCTAGATTTTTACCTTCTTCTTCAAAGAAAATTTCAAAATTAGTAAGGTTTGAAAGAATTTTTGCTATTTCTTCGTTGATTACTGGAAGTTTCTTACGAATAACTTCGTATGCTATGCCGGCTGGATGCATACAACGCATATAAAGATCATAAGCTGCAAACTGTTCTCTTAGATCGATATAATCTTGCTTTTGTTTTTTGATATCTTCTACTTTTTGTTCCAGTGAACCAACTAAACGATGATAAGAAAGTATTTTTGATTTACAATATTGTAATTCAGAATTTTTAGCGTCAATGAGTCGCATAATTGTATTTTTTTGTTTATTCAGTGATTCTAGGTTTTCTATTGCTTCTTTGTTTTCCTCATATGAGTTTTCTTTATCTTTAAGTTGTTGTAATTCATTTCCTATTCTTTGAATCGAAACATTTGTTTTTACTATTTGTAATTCCATTCTTGTAATTTCATTTTCATTTGTTTCTTTTTTATTCTTAACAGAATTATATTTTAAGATTAAATCATCTACATTATCCGGTTCAAGTTTGGAAATTTCATTATTTATTTTTTCGTTATCTTTCTTATATTCTGGTAAATTAGCGCGAGCAACAATAGCGTCTTTAATAAACTTACAAGTTGGATATGTATCTCCACAAGGAATATTATCTAATAAACTTTGTTTTTTTTCAATTTGTTTAATCTCACTTAATAAATGAGAAAGATTAGATTGTAAATTTACTATCTTTTGTTTTTTAATATTTAGGTCATCGATATCAAAAGTAGATAAGAACTTTTCCATTTTAATCATTAGTTCTTTTTTATTTTTGATTATTTCTTTTGACTCACTTAAACTTTTTTGTAAAGTTACTAATTCAATAGTTTTATTTCTTATATCTTGTTTTATCTTAACAATATCTATGATTTCTGCTGGTATTGACGAAATCATTTGTTCAATAACCATTTTATCATTTTTTAGATTATCTATTTCTTCTTGCTGAATAGAACATTTAGTTTCCATAGAAACTAATTCTTTTTCTGTTATTTGAAGTTGTCCTTCTGATTCTTGTATATCAGAATCGAATTCTATATTTTCTATTCTGCGTAAAGCACCCTTCATATCGGATGCGTCTTCTTTAGCGAGGCGAAACTTATTTTCAAAAATTTCTAAATCTAAGAATTTAGCAACAATCTCTTTCCTTTTTGTGCTGCCTTCACGAATAAAGGAAAGGCTATCAAGCTGAGAGGACATACTAGTAAGTAAGAAATCATCAATAGTTCCGAATACTTTACGAATATTCTTGTCTGTATCGTTTCTTGTGAGT
>Ga0099848_1001307_pt1 | contig 11622 bp, 2 predicted proteins | sample CB_VirMetaG_3_FD_78179 | JGI IMG/M metagenome (GOLD analysis project Ga0099848, IMG submission 78179) | Freshwater to marine saline gradient viral communities from Chesapeake Bay - CB_1508_1S Viral MetaG | ecosystem: Environmental > Aquatic > Marine > Coastal | place: USA: Chesapeake Bay... | reverse complement strand
GGAGTTGCTTTAGGTGCTCGCGCAGGAATGGCAGGCCGCGCTGTTTTAGGATCGCAACGTTTAGGGCAAGCCGCAGCAAGCATCGGCGGACAATCTGCGGCGTTTGGACGTACATCGGTTGCAGGATTAATGACAACCGGCGGTTTAGCAACTGGCAGCGTCACTGGTTTAGCAATTAACCCCAGCGGTTACGTTGACGCATTTAGAGCTGCCGCAGACGGCGAACGACTATTTACGTCAGAAGCACGACAAACTGCCGACTTGTTGTCACGCGACCAAACAGTTCAGTCATTAGCCCGCGACATCGCGCACTTCTTACCGCGCGACGAATTTGTTGCCGAAGGACCATCACTTGTGCAACAAATTGCGCAAGAAGTTGCTGGTGTTCGTGACTCTACCAAACCGGAAATGTATCGTACCGCCGCTCAACGATTTGTTGCAGAACATGTCGTTGAAGAAGGCGATCCGATGTTTGTTAACTATGTTCAAGCATTAGACGTGTTGTTGCGCGAACCCAAGTTTCGTGAAATTGTGCAAACATATCAAAACGGAAAGATTAGTCCGGGGCGCGACACTGCACGTCTACTCGGCTTAAAACCGGGATCAGCTGCATACAGTTTTGTGTCAGCAAGCGCAGACGCAGTTTGGGTGTGGACATTAGATCCATTCTTGTTAGCAACACCCGGGTTCCGACACATCCGTTATGCGAGCCGAACAATGGACGACGTTGGAACACCGCTAATAGGCAGCGGATGGATGTTCCGCCGCAAACCAATTGTCGCACCGAACGCTGTTAGACGGCGGATTGAGTTGAGCAAAGCCAATGTTCGTGGTATACAAAAAGTAGACCAAGACATTGTAGACGCATTAAACGCTAACAATAGTTTTTTGTTGCCACGCCAGTATGAGCCTGCTTGGGACGTAATGCGTGAATATTTTAGACGCAAAGAACAAATCAGCGCACGCGGAGAAATTTTACAACCAATCACGTTAGACGATTTGTATAAATTTTTCGAAGATGCAGACGGCATCCGTCTTCTTGGTGAAGGCTTAGGTCAAATCCCCGGTTTGCCACAAGCTGTGGTTTCAACAAAACGAAACGTGTTAAACCAAAATAAACTACGGCAAGTATTGCGCGATGTACGTATTGGTTTAACAAACCCCGACTTTGAACGTAGCATTGCTGCAATTGCTAAAAAGAACGGGATTGATATCGACGAGCTTCGTTTAGCAAACGACGTGTCAGAAAATCTTGGTATTGATTACGCTGTTCCACAAGGCGCAATCCCGGATGATCTTGGCACCGTTGGCACCATTGCGGGCGAAGCATTAGCAAAAATTGGTGTTGGTACAAGTTCAATTGGTGATGGCCGACGTTCGCTAGGAAACTTTGTTGACTCAGTAGCGTCTATGGCTAATACCGATTCGTACGTTGTTCTGTATGGTCCCGGTGCAGAAGAATCAATAAGACGTGTTGTTTCAACAATGGGTTTAACAGCGCGTATGCCGTTTGCCGTACGCGAACAACGAATCGCAACAATTCTTGCACAAAATACGCCGGGTGCTCGTCGTTTGGCAATGCTCGGTTTTCTTGACGAATTCTTCAACGTGTCTGGCATTAAATACACTGAACGCGGCGCACAACTCCACAAAGAGTTTGTCGAAAAATTTCGGCAAGGTTACGGTTACGGCGGATACGACGATTTAATTAGTGGCGGCAACAGCGAGTTTATGATTCGTGCCGGTCTTCAAGAAATCGATCAAACAATACCACTTGCTATTCCCCCGATCAAAGTGTTGACACGAGCTGTTCGCGACGAACACTTCTTCAACAAAATCATGGAAGTCACCAACGAAGGCGCGTGGATCGACAATGCAATGAGCATGTGGCGACCGGCAGTTCTTTTACGACTTGGATTTGTGCCTCGTGCCGCAGGTGAAGAAGCGTTAGCTTGGCTTGCACGAGGAACACAAGGCAACATTGTTCAAGAATTGTTTGCACGCAAAGTTGCTAAGTACGAAGACTTGCTAGAAGTTCGCAGACAACTTGAACAAGGTATGCCTCTTTCACAGTTGCCGCCTGAGTTGCGCGCAATGACTGACAGACGCACATTCAAATACGTGTATCCAGAAGTTGAAAATTTGTTAACGCAATCAGGGGCAGAAGTTGGTCGTATGCGTCGCGTGGCTGGACGCAGTTGGAACTCTGTTGCAGACATGCTGGCCCAAAACTGGGTAAACTACATTCGTCACTTGCGTAAATTCAAAGGCGTTCCAGCAATCAAGGCGTTGCTAAAACGAACAGAGGACACGCCGTTCCTACAAACGTTATTGTTCGGTCGCAAAAACTCGTGGTCATATTTTGGCGCAAACGGAATTGATCCAGCGTTTGTTCAATCTGCGCGTCGTTTTACAGACAAACATGCTGCAACGTTTAGCCGGTCAATTTCTGCAAGCAGTCACAACGAATTCAATTTAAATGTTGATGAGCCAACACAAGCATTTGTTGTTACCGACAACGGAATCAAAAACGGACAACTAGTTGTTCAAACTGCTGTCGGTGGTGTACGCCAACGAGTTACTGGCAACAGTGAACCTGCTCGCGTCGCGTATCACGCAGAAATCAACAAACCATTAGCCAACCCGGAACTTGGCCGCGTTCTCGCTACACACTCCACTAATCGCCCTCCGTTAACTGATCCAACATGGAACGGCGCACAATTGGCTGAAACGTTACAAAACTTTGGTAGTCAGTCACCCGGTCAACAACAGATCATGTTGGAACTTTCAATGTTCGAACCAGACCGTTGGCGCGTTATCGAAGGCGATTTTTTAAGAAGCGTTGATTCGTCTGAAGTTGCATTAGGCGAAGCCATGCAAGCATCGTATGTGACTGGCGAGTTTGATATTGATGCGTTTGTTTCGTCGTTAAGCGAGTCCGGACGACACGACCAAATGTTCATCAGCGAAGTTAAACAGTTTTGGGATTTAATGGAGGCAAGTTCTCCTGATGTTCGTGCTTACACAAAAGCTCTTGTTGCTGAACAGATGATGGCACCAGCAGATGTACGTACACCATTACGTACATTAGCGGGAGCTACTGAAGATGTGCCGAGTTCGGCTCGTCGTGTTTACATTGGTAAAGCGGGCGGCATTAACTCATACACTATTCGTGTCGATGACGCAGGCAATTTAGTTATTACGCCGACTAATCAATATCAATGGCGTGGATTCCGTGGGCAAACTGCTATTAGTACATCTGTAAATCCGTTGCATAGCGGCAGTTATGCGCTAGGTAGCATTATATCTGATCAACCTTCCTATCTGTTGGGCAACGTGTTTGAGCTTGATGCTGATTTTTTGTTGTCGGAAGTTGGCATGACGTATGACGACGTTATTGCTAATCCGACAACATACAGCCGTTTATTAATGGAACCGCCGGAACGTGGAGCGTATTTGACGCACGTTTCAAGTCGTCCTGTTAGCACTGCGGAAGAAATTGCGTTCCAGCCAAATTATCCTATTTTTAGCGTTATCCCTGATCAACCGGCAAGTGTGGCTTTTAATGCTATTGGTCAAAGTTTGTTAGATGGCCGTCAACAAGTGCAACGTTTGTTGCCACCAGAATTTACTCAAGCGTATGCGGACATGTCGCGAATTGTTGGTGCGTTAGAGGACCGGATTACCGAACGTTACATTCAGATGATTCGTACGGGAGCGCAACAGGAAGACGAGTTCGTTAATTTGTTTGCTCGCGGATTGGTGGAACCCGATACATGGATTAGTGCTTCTGATCGTGCAAGATTACGAGAAGCTTTGTTCACGCTTGCTCAAACAAATTCTGTATCGGATGAAGCAATACAGGCTGTTCGCGATACCGTGTTGAATCGATTGAAAAACATTCCAGAAGTTCAAGCTTTAGAAATGTACAACACGGTTCGCATGGAGCAACTGGTTGAAAGCATTACACCGTTTGGCGAAGCTGTAAGTTGGCCTTCAAAATATGATCGTCATGCAGTAAGAACTAACGATAAACAATTGTTAATTGAGGCCGGTCGGGATATAACCGATCCAGAAATGATTCGTCGTTTAGATGCTTTCATCGATGAACACATTGTTCATGTCCTTGGCGACGTGCAAACTGGCAGACCAAAATACACGCCGTCTGAACCATGGGACTCATGGGACGGACCGTTCAACGAACTTCGCCGTCAGTTTAGTGAAGCTGGTTTTAACCCGGATGGATCATTAAGTGATGACTTGTATCAGTTTGCGGAAACCGTGACGCAAATTAATAGATTGTTTAGCGAACCAGAATTTGCGGCTTTGTATCGCGAACGAGACATTGTAATTCCTGCTGGCAAATGGCGTGCAATGCCAGAAGACGAATTGCTTAATCAATTTGAACTGTTGCGTCAACATCCTGACATTAGACCAGAGACGGGTTCTTTAATTGCTTTGGACCGTGGCGAAACGTTTATTGATCAATTAATTGTGTATCCCGGTGGGCAGTCTGGGTTGTCTACTGTTACAGAACGCGTGTTTAATGAAATTAAAAAAATTGCGGATACTGTAGACAACGTTGATAAACCGGCTATTAATAACGCAATCAATCGGATTAACGAAGCTTTGGCTAGAGAACTTTCTGATCAAGGTTTAGTAGTCAACATCATGTTTAATGGCAATGCACCGTCGTTGCAAACATTGAACTATGCGTGGTTTGATCCACAACATCAACCGGCACAACGTGCAGCTTGGGATAGTCAAATTGCGACAAGCAATAAAATAAACGCTGACCTCATTCCTGAGGGTGTAGTTGTTCCAAACAGTGTTGACGATTTAAATAATGCTGTCATCCGAGTCATTACTGACACACTTATTGACGAATTGGGGCCTGACAAATATCAGCGTTTGTTGAACTATTTAAATTTCCGTGGCGACGACGCTGGTCTGCGGCGTTCCTACAACACCATATATCTTGAACATCGGTTCTTGGGCGAGTCCCTAGATGCTAGCGAAGTTGTGAGCTCACCACTAGTTGTTGCTGATGCTTTAACTCAATTTATTAACGGCCAATCAGCTAGTGATTTTTTCAACCTTGAATTGTTGCTTTCTGACGCATTAGATGAAGTACACAATATTGTTAAAGACGAATATTTCTTCAGTCGGATTAGTGGAGCCGACGATGCAATTCTCAACAATGTTGTTAATCGATGGATGAATTTTCTTGATCCAAATGAACTAGACAAAATTAATCATGGTGGCTTTTTGTCGGGATTAGGAGACAGTGAGCGGCTAGCTGCAATGTTGCTAATGCACGAATTGACCGTCCCGGGTCAAATCGGCACTCGTCCGTTTAACGGCATGGACAATATTAATGAAATTCAACGTATGTTGGAATCTCGCGGCATGGGCACGTTGCCACGCCGTACAGAAAGAATTCATACAGATCATCAGTCGTTGCGTGATCAGTTAGTTGCCGATTATACCGCAGCGTTGTACCGTCCTGAAAATCAAGACATTGTTAATGCAAGCGTGTTCAACATTTCTACGGATGGGCGAACTGTTGCTCAACCTGTCCCTGCTGGTATTGAACGGTATTACTTCCCGGAGTTTGTTGACGGAGCTGTCCTTGAAGAAGAACTGCGGTTGCTTATTCAAAACTCGCCGCGTTTTGCGTATGATCTTGATTTCTTGTCAGCTCCGCGTGTTTCAGCGGATCAAATCCCTAACGAGTTAGTGCAAGAATTGTCGGCTCGTTTACTTATGCGCAACCAGTCCGGTTTAGCACAGTTTAAAGAGTTTGTGCGGTTGCCGTTACGACGGCAAATTGCTTTGTTGGAACCTTTCGTTCGTCAAGCTATTGCTATGCCGTCAGCTGTTGGACAGGTGTTAAACCGTACTGGTGTTGGAAATGCACGTTTGGCTGAATTTGTGACTCGTGCTATTGGCGGGTTGGATGCTGACACACCGTTGGCTGGTTTGCATCAGATTGACATTGGCGCATCAAAGCTTGATAGTGCGTTCCCTGATGCGGAAGTTGCTAAACGCTCAGATCGTTCTGATTTTAAAATGATCGAACTTAATCGTACGGCTGCGGATCGAATTGAATATGCAACCGGCGGTATTTTGCCTAACGGTCAGGTTGGTGTTAGCCGCGAGGAAGCCATCAAGAATTGGGCTGAGCGGGCTATTGATAGCACAATGCATGTGTGGACTAAAGGTTCACGAGAACTGTTCACGGTGCGCGGTGAAGTGTATGAGTTGCTACCTACGGGTGAGTACCGCTTGGTGCCTGAAGGCACTGTTATTAGCGAGTATGGCACACCATTGTTTGATGCGCCTAATGTTACTGCTAATCCTTTGGAGTTAACTGACCGCAAATATTTTGATATTGATTTGCAAACGTCAGACGAGTATCAGTGGGCGCTTATTGGTCCCGCTATTGCCGATTATTGGGAAGGTGTTAGCGGTCGCAGACGTGTTGTGCCTTACGACTCGGTTATTAAAGAATCTGGTCAGGTATTGCCTGACGCGGAATATGTTCCGTTGAAACACAGCCGCGTGGAACACGTTAATTTTGTTACAAAACATGATCGACCTAACACTGTGTTAGCGCGTGAATATGTTTTGCCGTCAGGAAAAACTTTTGACAAATTAACTGATTGGAGCACAACCGTTTTCAATGACGTGTTTGGCCCCATGATTGATGCCATTATTCGCACGCCAATGGCGTTTGACAATTATCACCATGCGTTTGTGCGCAACTTGACGTACATGGACGCATTGTTGACAAAAGAAAACAAAAAAGCAATTAATGCTTTGCGTTCAATTGTTGACGACGATGTGTTTTCAACGTTGCGTGGTTCGTACGCGTCACGGCTAACTGACGCTAATGCTGACCTTGTTGCTACGGTTCAAGCGTTCGACTGGATTGACGAAGATGTGTTATTTGCGTGGCGCAATAGCGGGTTAAGTTTCGATGAGGTTATGACCGCAATCGAATACGAAGTATTTGTTCAAGTAAATGACGGCGCACTTGTACCCGCCCGTTACATGGAATTTATCCGTGACAGTCGTAACAATACTGGTCGCAACTACACCCTGAAGCCACGGCGCTACCCTGAAGGTATTGACACAGCAGCGATAAGCAAGCTCACGCAAACTGATATTGACGCTCTAGCAGCAGCACGACGCAACCTTGAATTTATAGATGACATTTCAATGCAACGAGCAGTTAACGATACTGTTCCGTTTATTGACTCGTCTTCAAAACGAAGTTTGTTTAGCGTGCGGGCAAGCAACTTTATGCCATTCTGGTACGCAGAAGAAAACTTTATTAAACGGTGGGTTCGTGGCGCAGCGGCTGGCGTATTTGGTGTAGACCAAATTGTCAAAGCACAATACTTATACAACGGATTAAAAAACGTTGGCATTTTGCAAGAAGAAAACGGGGAACTGTATTTTGTTTATCCCGGCAGCGTTTTGCTAAACCAAATGATTTCAATGGTAATTCCGGGCGCAGGTTTGGAACAAACCGGCAGTGCTGTCCGGTCACCGGCAGAATCATTGCTCCCCGGCATTAACCCAGACGCAGGCCGTCCCGGTTTTGGTCCGATAATTTCTTTGCCTGTAAAGTTTTTTACTAATTTGTTTGCAGAGCTGCAACCTGAATATGCTGATGAAATGTTGCAAACGCAACGCAGTTTGTTGGGCGATATTGGCACTCAACAAGATTGGTGGTCGCAAATTGTGCCTACCCAGTTGCGACGCGCCCTTACCGCTATTGGAGCAAACCTGCGTGTCAATGACGACTGGGTGCTTGAAACGTACGCCAGTTCTACAAACTCAGCAATAGCTGCATTGTTCGCAACTGGTCAAGGTATTGATCCATCCTCGTCGCCAGATCAACGTCAGTTGTTTATTGATCGGGTACGAAACCACTCACGTATTCATACAGTTGTTAAAGCATTATGGGGATTTGTTGTTCCCGGCACCCCGCAAATTTTTGAATCATCTGATAGTGCGTTTAGCTTGGAAGCATTAACTGGTGCAGGTTTGGAAAATCCTGCGGCAGTGTTTGGTGCGTCGTTCCGTAACTACATTGAGATTTACGGAATTGAAGAAGGCACTTATAAGTTCCTTGAAGATTACCCGGATTCGGATTTGGAAAGCATTGTTAATCCTGAGGCGTACACTGTTGCAAAAACGCAGACCACGACTGGTGCGCCTTTGCCAGCAAGTGACGTAGCTATGAACTGGTACGGCGACAATGCACGTTGGCTTGCTGATTTTCCGAACGCTGGTGTTTGGCTGGTGCCAGACAAGGGCACTGATCAAACTAGCCGGTTTGCTTTCTCGCAACAGTTTATTTCTAAGTTGCGTGTCATGCGCACGCCTGAAGAATTCTTAAATCAGATGTTGTTTAAGAACGCGGCTCCTGCTTACTTCCAGTTGCAAGATGATTACTATGAGTTGCGCGAGCAATACAAAGACAATTATGAAGCATTGCAGATTCTTGATAACGAGTACCGGAAAGAACGCGAGTTAATTCTTGCAACGAATCCGGTGTTTGCTGAGATGTTGAGCACTAACCGTAGCGAAGCACGGCAGGAAACTATTCGTCAGATGCGTGTTGCTGTTAATGATCCGGCTGCGCCAGAGTCGCCGTATTTACAGCCCATTCGTGAAATGGTGGAGGCTTACGATTTCTTTGATGTAACTATCAAGGGGCTTGGAGATAGCCGCAGCCGCGATACATTACAAAAGAAAGAAAATGTTAGACTTGTGTTTGAGAACTGGGTGGCCGGATGGCTCAACGACAATCCTGAATTGGAACCTTTGTGGCAGACTGTGTATGAACCGGAAAGCAATCTGAGATGAGCGAGCTAGTTTTCGATCCTGCATTTTTACAGTATCTATCGTCAACGTTTGATACTTCTAATGTTGATCCTTCCAATCAAGACAAAAGTTCTGTAGTTCAAGCAATTTTGGACGACCTTAATATAACTACCGGAGTTGGATATCTTTTTGGTGGACAAGCTTATGTTGATAATGGTGATGCGTTTGCCGAATTTGTAATTGACCAATTGCCGCCCGAATTGCATCATGAAGACATTATTGCTCAATTAGATTTGCGAGTGTTTTCTAAATATCTTGAAAACAATCCCAACGATTTTCCGGACGCAACAAAATTTGTTGTCGATAACAAAATTACATCTCGTTTAACAGATCATTTTGCAACTCAAAATATTGTTGCGTTTGACAGTGTTACAACGGACAAAAGCGATGATGAACTCCGGCAAGGAGTTATTGACAATACATCGGTAGGCACTGTCCCCGATACTATTACTTATAGACCATTACTTGATCCTACGGAAGTACGTTCTCAGGTATTGGGTATTGAGGAACCACAAGAAGATACTGCGGATCAACCCGAACAACGAACCGCAAGTTTACAAGAACAAGTTAATGCTGTTTTGGGTGGAGGTTTGCCTACATCAGAATCGCAAGTCACTGCTGAAGACCTGCAAACCATTTTTGGTTTCGACGACGATTTTGCAAGCGCTGCCACTATTTTTAATGACTATCAATTAAAATCAATTCTTGGTGTTGATGAAGGTGCAGTTGAAACGTACAAGTTTAGATGGAACGAAGACCCGCCTCCCGGCATGGGTGGACGCGGCGTAACGTTTAACCTGTTGCAGTTACGTAAACAGTTGCGCAGCATGGATCCTAAGTATGTTGCTGCACTGTCAGACAAACTTGCTATTGCTGGTTATTACGAGCGTGTCGGTGCGCAAGGTCCGCAGATCGATGGCAATGGTAGCGACGTTATTTTCCAACGTGCTGTATCCGAACTGGTTTACGATTCGGTTGCTGCTGGCGGCGAAGCGTTAAACAGTGTGTTGTCACGTCAGCTTAATCAACGGCTAAACAATGTTAATGAGCAGTTTAAGAGTGCGAGTTTGTCTGGTTTGCAGCAAAATATTATGCAGTTGGGTACGTATGTGTTGGGTCGTCCGTTGACTCCGCAGCAAGCGATGGAAGCTATTCGTACGTTGCCGGAGTTCCAAACAGGTTTTGTTGAGGAACAGTTGGCTGCTGGTGTTGCGCCTGATGTGATTACTGCTGGTGCGCAGGAGCTTGACGAAACTGAGCAGCAACAGTTGTTGCGATATGTTTACGACGCAAACCGTCGTGAAGCGCAACGGTTTGGTGCAAACAACTGGGCGGGCATGTTTGCTCAGGAAGCGCAACGTCGTATCAGTGGCGTGCAATCACCGCAGGAAGTGCCGTTTGGTGCTGGCGAGGGCACTCGTCCGCAGAACATTTCGGCTGGTGATGTGATGGGAGACAGCAATGGCTGACGGCGATTTTGGAATTACAGAGATTGATTTAGCTAGAGCGCAGGCGACTGCTGGCGGTTTGACTCCTGCCGGTTTAAATCCTGTGGACCGACCAAGAGGCGTACAACTAGAAAATCAGACGGTTGTTGAGTTTGCTTACGCTAACGCGGCGTTCTTAGAGTTTGCGCACAGCACCTATGTTGATAGCAACGGAGTTGTTCGTACTTTTGCTCAGTTGTACAACATGGTGCAGAAAGACGAGTTCGGTCGTCCTTCTGCCGAATCGGTCGCTAACATTTTTGATCAGTTGGAACCTGTTTATGTTGATGGCAAGTTGCAACGCGGCGCTGCCGACTATTTCTCGTTTGTCAATGCAATTAATGATAACGAAGAACGGAAGCAAGAGTTCTTTGGTGCCGACGGCGGGGACGGTGTTGCTCAGGCAAACCGTATTGCGTCAACGTTAGCAAACATTAGAGATCGTGCGGCCCGTATGGGTTTGCAATTTACCGAGGACGAGTTGCGTGAAATTGCGACCATTGCTGTAACCAGCGATTGGAATAACGCGCAAATTGTTGACCGTTTGTTGTTAAATTTTGATTTCAGTAAAACGGTTGAAGGCGATTTGCAAGCAACCGATTTTGGCTTGCGGCAAAGCGCTTCGGAATATTTGTTGAACTTGACTGATGACCAGTTTGCTGATTACTCACGTCGTATTGCGGGCGGTGAACTTACTGCTGAGTCGGTCAACAATTTGTTTGCTCAGAAAGCTATGGCTGAGATGCCGTGGCTGGAAAACTATTTGCAACGGGGTTTAAAACCGTACGATATTTTCGGTTCGAACATTACGTATGTGGCAAACGAGTTGGAACTTGACACGGACATGATTGATTTGACGCAACCTGAGTGGCGCGACATGATGATTTCGACTGATGAGTCTGGTAATCAACGTTTGGCTACTCAAAACGAATTGAAACAGCGTGTTCGTGAGCGTCCCGAATGGGCGTTTACGGAGTCCGCTCAGTCAAGTACGCAACAATTGGCTGTTGCTGTCGCGAATATTTTTGGTAGAGGTGGATTCTGATGGTGCTGCCTAGAGATTTAGCGTCGTTTCTAGCGAATCGTAATAGTGGGTCTGGTAGTGGTAATCCGGCACAGCAGCGTAGTGGTGCGCCTGCATCGGCTGGTCGTGCGTCACTAACGCAACGAGTTCCTGTAGCGCCGTCGCCTGCTCCTGAACCGGTGCGAACTGTGCAAATTGGTGGGGGTGGTC
>Ga0099848_1001306_pt1 | contig 11623 bp, 3 predicted proteins | sample CB_VirMetaG_3_FD_78179 | JGI IMG/M metagenome (GOLD analysis project Ga0099848, IMG submission 78179) | Freshwater to marine saline gradient viral communities from Chesapeake Bay - CB_1508_1S Viral MetaG | ecosystem: Environmental > Aquatic > Marine > Coastal | place: USA: Chesapeake Bay... | reverse complement strand
GGAATAGATGTTAATACCGCGCTAGATAGTTCTGAAGCATAAGGATCATCTCCATATAAAACGGACGACGCAGCCGATGCCGATAACAAATTTTTAAACTTTGCAACTTGAGAAGATTTGTATCCATCTGGAAATAATGTTCCCCAAAATATTGGAACATCATAAGTACCAATAGTATCATAGTCAGATGCTGTATTACTTACGCCCAAATTTAAGGCTCTCATACTAAATTTATTGATATTTTTTGGTATTGAAAAAGTTTGCTCATCCACTGGTGGTAAATAATGGTAAAGTATATTAGGGTCACAATGATTGTTGGCAAAATAAACAAATGCCGAACTACCATTTATTTGTGACGCTTCTCGCTCTGGTATTGATATGCTTTCACGCGAATTCCATAAGTCAAAAATTGCTTGAACTGGATCATCTTCGTCATATAAACTTTCACTCAATAATAGATTTAAACGAACTATGTCCACCATATTAGTGGTAGTATCATCGCCGCCTCTCATGTATCGATTGTTATCACTATTTAAGGCAAAATAATATGATAATCTAAGTTTATCTGCCCAAGTATTTGGCAATAATTTGTCAGAACTATTTGGTTTAGAAAAATAATGATTTAGAGGAATTATAAACTGTTGAAATTCAAATGAACCAAAAGATAACTTCTTTTTACTTTCTGATTCTGCGCCCTGACTAACAATAACCCATTCACCATTTTCTCCTATCATTTTACTAATAACAACAATTTGTCCAGCTTTGTACGATTGATTGAGCCTATTTCTAACGGTGATCATGGTCTTTTTGTCACCTTCACATCCATCCTTAAAATCGGGTCCAAATAAATATGGATTTCCGTTTTCTGGACTCAATGGAACAGCGCGACCCTTAGTTAAATTGCCCATAAAGCCAGCAGATTCTGTTCCGCCATCATAAAAATCTGCTCTACCCATACCTAAAAATGCGTCTGGATCTATATCAGCATTATCTGCCGGGTCTATATTATCCACTAATTTAGCAAGCATCTGTTGCGTTCCAGAAACCCACTTTCCGGTAGATGGGTCATAAGCAGCGTCTAATTGACCAGCAACAGAATCTTGTGGATTGTTTTTGTTGGAACTCTGTGAAACATAAGCTCCAATTGGCGCACTATTTGTTCCACCCTGACTATAGGTAACATCATACGCTGTTTTTGGAATAGCAGATATCAATGGCGCGCCGTTAAACGACATTGTTCTAGATGAAGTATAATCAGCAGATTCTAATAAATGTAATTGAATTTGAGAAGTTCTATTAGTTCGTAATACGGGAAAAGTTGCATCAAACGTAATACAGCCAGATAAACTATTTTGAATCCTATATACTACTGCTTTATATCCGTCTATTTTTTTTGCATCTGTTTCTATTCCCAATTGTATATTATGCCAGCCTGTCAAAAAGGCTTTAATGTCTGCTGGAGGTCTAGTAAAATCTTTCGGTGGGTATAGTTGATTATCTAATTGCACTATCTGACCTAATCCGGTTAATGGCTCAAATATCTTATCTTGAACATTAAAATCCATGATAGACATAGTACCATTATAATTGATTCCTAAGAGCTTGTTAGCTAAAGCCGTTCCTGCTTGACCGCTAAAAAATTCTTGAATATCTGGATCTGGTAGGCCACCAATGGGTGCTAATGTTTCAGAATTTAATTTTAGAAATTTTGCTAAACTAGATCTATTATAACTACCTATTCCAATTTCTAGTAAAGCAAAATCACTAGTAGAATATCTATGAAACTCTTGTTTTACTGAATGGATATTTATATTAAAACTACTCATTACATTCTATCCCCATAAATGGTAACACTCGGATCCCTTAAAATAACTTTTTCTCCATCATTTATATCTGTGTATAGCAGACTATGATGTGCATTGACATTAGAGTGAGGTCTAGACGGCATATTAGCATGAGGACCATGAGAAGCTGGTATAAAAATAGATCCACCGTCTGGTGCATTTCCAACTAATTCTGAAGACGCAGAATCATAATAACTTCTCGCCATATCAAATGAATCAACAAATAGTTGCGCAGTTTTACCCATAGCGGTTTCGTCTTGAGCCGATCCTTGAAAATTGTGTTGAGTCACACTTATTCCCTGAGAGCCAACAGAACCAAAATTAGAACTACCAAAAGAAGTTGCGCTACTAGGCCAACGACTAGACGTATCTGAAGAAACAGAAGCCACCAACCTTGTCATGGAGTTTGCCATACCAAGCCCCATCTCATTTACTCCAGGCATTTCACCGCGAGCTATCATTGCATATTCATTTCCAATATTTCTAGAGCTTTGGTTTTTACCCAAACCCTTTCTTACAAGAGCATTCCTTTCACTTTGTAGCTTTTTTCTTTCTCTACTAATTTTAGATATTTCTTCTTGTTTTTGTTTTTGTAATTTTCCAAAACTAGCAGTATATAAATCCATTTGATATGTTGTTCTAGCGCCACCCGTAGATACATCCATATTAATGGAGGTAACAAGTGGCCCAGCCAAAGTCAAAGTTCTGCATAAAGAATTTCCTTTTGGGATACTCGGTATAGTAAATGAGCCTCTCTCTGAAAATAATAATAAGCTATTTGAGAATTCGGCCTGCAATCTACCAGCTTGATCCATTAGATAATATCCGCCATAATTCCAGGGTGAAAGATTTTCGTCTTTAACAAAGTCTACTCTACCGCCTATATTTTTCAATAGATATGCTTGACCATCTAATTGAGAAGAAACCCACGGTCCATAACACCTATCGTTCGACATTAGCGGTAAAGCCACTAAATCTGGATATATAGGGGATGGAACACTCACATTAACTTGATAGGGAAAACCAAAGTTTAATCCAGTAAGAGCTTTTTTCATAGCAAACCAAGCATGAATTCTAGTATCGATTGGTACTTGTATTTGAGAACTTAATGGTCCACGCAACGGTCTATTTATGGGATTACTAGGCAATTGAAACCCAGGTAAATCGCGTACAGTATCCATAGTCATCAAATGTTTAAATCTTTCAGCATTGACTGACTGAAAATGTGAATCTCTATGTCGAGCATCTTTATTTGGGGATATTCTATTTGGCAGCGTAATAAGAGCATACGCGTGACCTAGATTAAGATCTTCTTTTTCGGTATATACATACCACGAATTATTTAACTGCGAACCTCCGGGTAGATTATAAAATGGGTCATATCTTTCAAAATCTAATATATTAACATTAGCCCCTGGTATTGGCAAGGGAACAAAATTAGCCTTATAAAAAGAATAGCTATTCATCCAAACCCCCGTTCCTGGCACAAGGACATTACCATTTAACCCAGAACAAGGTATGAAAATCTGATTTGGGAGACTTTTTGTTCCAATGTCTTTTACTCGTTGACCATGAACTTGAACTTGGCGAGAAACAACCTTTGGCGGCAAATATAATTCTTCTTCAACAGAACATTTAACAAACGCAACCTGTTTAGGCTGTGGGGCTTGATTGCTTTGTTGATTTTGTTGCTCGTCTACATTTGGAAATGTGTGAAATTCATCGGGGCCAGTATTATCCAAAGCCTCAACCAAGTCTGGAATCATCGCATTACCAACAATAAATTGTTGAGTAAAATCGCTGTCATTCAATCCTTCCAAAGTTAATGTTTCGGCATTGTCGAATCTAACATAAGGAGAGATTCTCCCATCAGAATTTAAAAAATTCGTTAAATCTTGTGGTATCAAACCCTGACTAACCCCAAGGGGTAATTTATTAAAATTTGCATTTGATATATCTTTTATCGCACTAACGCCTAATGTATTCTGATATAAATCAAAATCAAAATATCCACCTATATTAACGGGTGTATAATTTGATTCATATTTTTCCGACAATGGGTTATAATTTATTCTTAAAGCGCCTCCAAAAGTTGCTGGATTGGGGCTTATAGCAGAACTTAAAAAACTTTGCATCATATTAACAGTCGGTGGCGTAGGTTTTGCTTGAGCAAGTATTTCTTGTTCAAACTGTTTAGAAAATTCGTATCCAGCAATATTTTTGGTGGATCTTGGCTTAAAGCCAAATGGGCCACGAACATATTCTCCATCATTATGGTTCATCTGTATTTTATTATCAAAAAACAAATTAACTTCTCTTGGTATTTTTACTAAAAATTTCTTTCCTAAACATTCTTCAGCAACAGATTTGACAAAATTATATACTTTAAGAGCATTTTGAGTATTCTTTTTTGCTACGCTTGGCAGAATTGCGAAAATATTTCTACCATTACCATTAACGGCATCCTCTAGAGTACCTATTGTATTTTGAATTTGTTGAGCCGTAGGATTGGGATTATTTCTTAGTAATCTTTCTAACTCTTCATAATACCTTTTTTCAAAATCTGTAAGATTCGCCCCAGATTGCTGCATAGCTCTGAACTCATTAAATTGAGAATTTAACAATCCGCTTATAGATCTTCTGTCGGCAGATTGTAATTGAGCCAGATTAGTAGTTAAGGTAGTCCACCTAGTATAAAGATCCGTAAGACCTCCTTCTGGAATACCTATTTTTGTCATCCTCTTATAATATAAAGGATAACCATACGGTGGATTACAGGGACTACTAGGCAAACCATCAGTTCCGTAGGGCGTTTTAGCATATGTGTCAAACACCGAACGCGGAACACTAACAGCATAATTATTTGATATTTCTAAAACTGGTGGATTGACACCAATTGGTGTCGCTTGAAGTCCAGTAGCTATACCCCTATCGCTATCATCATCTGATTCTAAAGAATCCATATAGGTGTCGTTGTATAATTTTAAAAATTCTTTCCACCTATCAAAAGATATCAATGCGCATCTAAGCTCCATTTCTGTAGCAACATAATAAGAACCGACTCCAGCCGCATTCAAACTGCTACTATCTAGAAGTATTTGTTGATAGGCACCAAAACCTTTAGGAATAGTAACGGCATTATTACCAAGTTTTCCATAATAGGGTAAAACCTGTTGCTCTAAAGAAGCCTCTAAAGTCCATTGATATCCTTGAGGCTTGCCTGGAAAAACACCGTTTTTTGTAGTTTTTCTAAATGCTAAAGTATCCCTATCTGCATTTGTAGAAAAAAAGTACATATCTATTTCTTGAGCGCCCACAATAAATTTGTCAGTAGTAACATTACTCAACTCATATCCTAAGTCTTGGTTTTCTACATATATTGGATTATATCGGTCTAATGTTAGACTATCAATATAATTTTTAATAGCACCATATGATGGTTGTTCTGATCTATCGATGGTATCTAATTTTATTATTCCTGCGATTATATCTTGAGGATTTGCTAATCGATTATAATTATGTATATTAGCGCAAGCAGGATGATTAATCACAGGAAGCAATGATACAAAGAGATCCCTATTTGTTACGTCACAAATTTCTAAAGCTAGTTCTAGCAAATTTATTTGATCAAAATCTAAATAATAAAATGGCGGTAATTCTGGCAATCCGCTAAAATCAACCACATAATTAAATCCCCTAAAATTTATTTTTCCACCGAAACCTTGATCTTTATATTCTTTTGGTAATCCCATAGAATATTCCATCAAAGCGTTTATAGCGTCTTTTATCCTATAATATGGAATACCTTGAGAACTTCTTCTAGAAAATCCAGTTCCGGTCATAGGAAAGGATGGTTCCGAATTTTGTAGTATTGTTTTTAATTGTACTTTTAAACTTCTCAGCACAATATCATCGGAAATTAATTGAATATATTGAGCATTCGCCCCAACTATATTGCCAGAAGATCTAAACTCAGAAATTTTTCTTTTTGTTTCTGATATTCTATTTGTAATAATTTTTATTTGATTTTTTAAAGATCGTGAAGCCACCGAAGGATCCGGCCCATTATAATATTTGTCATCTCCAGATAACAATATATTACCAGCATCTGGACCGTTTAAAACAACTTCTTTTTTTAGCTTATTTTCTCTATTTGCCATACCCTTAATTTGAGCAATTGTGGCATCTGTAGGATTATATTCTAAAAATCCATATATATTCATTACATTTGGTTGTTCATATGTTGGTCCAGCATAATTGTTTAAAATCAAGGTAACATTGGACAATATTTCTCGTGGATCAATAACATTTACCGTATATAATGGGTTGCCGTTTGTCGCTCTACTTTGATTATATGTTTGTAAAATACCGCCGAAAACTATGTGATCTTTACCTCTAGAAAAAGGGGTATTTCTAATAGCAGAATAATTTATAATAGGTCTACCAGCAGTTTCATTTGGTGCGCTACCGTCAGGAAGATATAAGCTTACATACTGATCTTTTGTAAAATTAAAATTACCATTTATAACAGACTCTAACGAAACGGTTCCGCCAACAGTTGGATCTGATTGTGTTATAGTATTATAATCATAAAGATCATCGAATGTTTTTCTATAAGCTTCTTCTACCGTAGCAAAATTAGGCCCAAATTTAAAAAATACTGGTGAGCCAGGAATAGGCGGAACAAAATTATCTCCCAAAGGTTTTTGTTGTTTTGTTATGGTTGGATGATTTATGAATACATCTGAATGATAAATAGAGCCGCCACTGTGATAAACATCATCACCCTGTCCTGCTGGCGTTCTATCAGACGGATTATATTCATCTACAATTAGATCAACCGTTAAAGATGAACTAGTATCTCCAAAACCACCCTGCATAGTAAAACTACGTATGCTTGCGCCTAAAAATGTTTGTTGAGGAAATCCTTGCGCATCATCAGACCATTTGGCAGAAGATAATAATTCTGGTATAGCGCCGCTTTGAATAGCTTGTTGAAAAGTACTATATGCTCCACTCGCTGGTAATATGGTCCGAGAATTTGGATTAATAGTCGTTGACGTATCGTTAACATTATCTCTGCGATTTATTAATTCTTGCGGAGTATTTGGAGCTAACCCTCCATTATCTTGAGCAAGATAAATGCCGGTAGATAATATTTCTTTAGATGGATTATTGTTATTCTTGGGATTAGTTGGCTCTTGACGTAAAGGCATTACCTATTCTCCAAACTATATCTATTAAAACTAACAATGGCCTGTTCTAAAAAACTTTGTGGATTAAATCTAATAGATCTATTGTAATGTATATAATCATTAAAAACTAACATATCGTCTACAAAATAATTGCTATCTGTTAAGAGCGCTCTATTTAAGGGTGGCACCCTTCCAGTAGCGGCAACCCTAAACGCATGATCTGTTTGTGGATTGTATTGATTTGCGTCAGGTGGTCGTGTCGTACTTGTTGTGGTAACTTGAATGCCAGTATTTGGTATTATGGTATTAGGTCTATCTGGAGCATATGCCTGTGGAGCATATGGTTTTTGATCATATATCCCACTGCTAGGAAAAATTTCTTTGGTGGGGTTATTTTTATTAAATTGATTTTGAGAAAATATGTCGTTTTGTATAACCATTTTAATAACTCAACTCATAAGTCCATGTTATATTTAATGTATACCGCCCCTCTTTAGGATCCCATGTTTCTTGAGGTGGAGAAACAAAATATTTTCTTATTCCAGGTTCTCTTGCTGGAGTATAAGCGTTTATAGCATCTATAATCCCTTCTCTCAGCGGACTAACCAAAGATGGTTTTTGTAATAAATTTTGTCTATTTTTTTTCTCCGCATAATCCGGCGCATCTTGATTTCCTGTATAAGACGTTGTGTTAACGATAAGTTCTATAGATAAAGCTCTCTGATATTCTGTTCTTCCTCCGATATATTGTAAAACAGGCCCGGTCGGCCTACCTATTACCGGTATAATAGCGAAAACATCCCCTGGATATGTATCTGACACATTAATATTTTCTGCAACAACTCCATCTATGAGTTTTTTTGGTCTATCATCATAATCAATAGTATATGTTATTTCTCCCGTGAATTCATTAGTACCTAAAGCAACACTAAGAGGAACCTCGTTTAGTGTTATTCCTCCAGCAGCATTTTGCGCTCTTTTAAAAACATGGGCTAGTACACCAAAATTACCATTATTGGTTATGCCCCTGTATTTATTAATAGCATTTTCATAAGCCGTATTTGTATTTGATGTGGCGTTTCCTCCAAAAACACTACCACTAGCCGGTATGCTTGTTAAACCTTTTATTGTTCCGTTTATGCTTACTGTATTTCTTGGGTTTGATTCACTAGAATTTAATGATAAAGAATAATTTTCATAAGAATTTCCACTTGATAAAATCCATGTATCTTGAACGCTATATGTACCTTGAGAAACATCTATATTTTCACTTCTAGAATGATTATAGCCCCCATACATTGCGGCGCTGAGATTAATAATTCCGCTACCAAAATACTGCTCTAGAGATGGTCCAGCAGGGTAATCATCCCAGTGATTCCCAGTTATACCAGTATTAGAAATATAATTAACAACATATCTTCGTGCTTGTTGATGTGCTTTGTAATAGTTGGGATCTTGTTGAAGATTTTGTGTGCCAAAACATTGATAAGCAGATATATTTTTCCCCTTGGCAGTGATATTTCTAGTCAATCTATATATTCTTGTAATGTTCTCTGTTGTGTAAGGATCGAATGTATTCCCATTGCCATCTTCTGTTTCTATAGCCCAAGTTTCTTGAAAATCTTCTATAAAGCCGCCAACCTTGTCCAAAAAATCTTGAATAGTTAGATCAGTATTCTCTGGCCACCCAGGATCTCCGGGTTTAAAAGCTCTGTTAGCATAACTTTCAGAACCAATGACTTTATCGTTATTAGATAACAAAAATTGAGCTTCCAAAGTGATTGTATAATCACATTTATTTATCCAAAGCCCTTCTCCAAAATTTAAGGATATAAATTTAGGATAAAACTTAATAACAGGTTCTGTATTACTGAATTCAACAGAAGCAACCTCTATTCTTGCGCAATCTTTAGAAAATAATTTTCTTAAAGCAACTTGTTTTGCAAGGATAGAATTTAATTCACTATATTCTGGATTGGTTTGTTGTGGCGGTTTACTATAAGCTCCAGCTGGATAATACTGAGATATAAACGTGGTCGCTGTATCTGGATTCTGCCTTCCTGCATAATTAAATACCGGAGAACCACCATTATCCAAAAGCGTACCTGTTAAAACAATATCATATTTGCCGCCCCTAGGCCCATCTTCATCAAAATTGCCATTCCAAGTTATATTTATTAGCGGGCATGGACGTATAACATAAGCAACTTCATTTTTGTCATATATAGTAATCATGCTAAAATCCTCTGATACGCATATTTAATTGATCAGAATTTATTCCTATCCCACTAACACTCAAAGATAATCCAGAAGCAGCTAATATGGGTTCTGGAGAATCGGTATAAAAATTTAATAGTCCAGATCCAAAATCGACTATAGAATTAGTGTACAATCCTAATTCATTATACACATTTCCTGTGCTTCCTATAACATATAAATCAATATTCTCAGATTTTTGAGATGTTCCATCTATGAATAATGGAAAATCTCCACTATTTTCTATACCATAATAATATAGACCATCTACTGATAAAACAAAGGGTCTATGTTGTATAAAACCACGAACAGATGGATCTTGGCCAGATGCTTCTAGAAATATAGCCCCTTCTGTATTTGAATATATAATGCCACTATTTCTATATATCGTATTTGTCACAGAGTTGTCGGTAATGATTCGTATTGATGGTTCTCTTTGATCACCTATTTCTCCAAATACCCTGGCATCTATATATGCTTCTATATCTGGTTTATTTGGAGCAAGTTCTCTTAACATAATATCATTAGAATAAGCCATCCCAGCATTTAATAGTTCATTTTCTCCCTCTAAGTCGTAGGAATGATTTTCAGCACCGGCCACAATAACATAATTACCATCAGACCTATCAGCTTTATGTACATAAATAGATCTACCAAAAAGATCATTCTCATTAACTAATTGTTCTCTACAATTAGCATCCTGCGGAACAACTTTTTCTACAAAAGTCCATTTAGTAGATCTAGATGACCAATTATCTATTTTATTTTCAAAAGTGAATACTGCACCATAATTCAAAACTGTCTCTCCGCTTGGAATGTCTTCTCTAACACCAGAATTACCCAGATCTATTATTATTCTAGATGGTATATCAAATTCTTGATTGAATGCTTTACGTATAAAAGAGCCAGAGTCATAAATATTTTCTACGTATTTTTCAAAATCATGCCCAGGAGCGCCCACAACTATTATATCAGAATCTATACCAACACTATAACCGAATTGATCTGTAATTAGAGTATTATCATTTAAATATTCGCCGCTATAGTTATGAACTCCTAAAGTGCCAGAAGCTAATTCAACATCAGAAATATCTTGACCAACATTAATATTGTTTGGTCGTAATTTTTGCATAAATTCCCAAGGCGTTTTAACATTACGTGGACCGGATCCGTTAAATGTTTTTTCAAATACATATACAGAACCTGCGCCACCATTATACGATAATTCTATACCCGATTGACCATTATTAGCGTAATAATATAACCAAGGATTTATATTTTCATCAGAAAATGCACTAAATGGAGAACCGACAACAAGTTTATTTTTATGTAATGAAACAGAATATCCGAATAGATCGCCGGGATAACCAGAAATAAAGTTATTTAAATCTAAATAATCATATCCTTTTTCTATCATCAATTGTGGCAATCCGCCGCTGATTCCAACGTCTATATAATTCGACCCATCTATAATCCCACTAAACATAGGAGTTCCACCAAAATTATTAACCTGTTCTAGAATAAAATCTTGAATGGCCTCATTTTTTTCTTGTTCGATAATTTTTTGATCAGTAATACTACCCCAAGGTTCTGATTCTGGGCGTACAACATATTTTGGATCATATAATGATTCTTTATCATCGAACGAAAATAATGTTCCAGTGAAAGCTTTAGATCCAAAATTAATATTAGATCCATTATTTGACTTTAGAGCAAAATATTTTTGTGGACTACCTCTTTCTGGGGCAACTATCTTAGTAATATTTATATATTGTTTACCTTGATTTTCTAAAGGAAATTCTGTTGGTGGATATAAGCTACTAATAAAATCTACTGTTTCCTCTGACATACGACCAAATTCATCAGCCATATATCTACCTTGAACTAAATTAGAATCCGCTATCACAGTTATTCTGGATCTCTCCACGCCGGCTGGATTATTTGTAACAAACTCTATTTCTTGAGCAGCAACGATTGGACCATCTGCTATTAATTTTCCAGACCAACCATATTCTTCGCAATCATTACTGGTGCAATATTTATCATTAAATGATTTTATCACACCGGAAACTTGTTCTGTTATTTCTCTTTCTGGTAATCCTTCTGATACTAGTATTTGTTTAACGCCGGTTGGAACTAAGTATGAGGTTCTATTTGGTGGGAGTTGTTTTATTGGCAACAAAACACCAGATATAGACAAAAGCCTATTTGTTTTGGGTAAAAATTCATAATCAAGCAATCTAGGAATTAAAGAGTTGATATATACATCTAACTCATTTTTTCCTTGTTCAACTTGTATATCAAAAGAATTTGTAAATATAGTATTTT
>Ga0099848_1001305_pt1 | contig 11625 bp, 7 predicted proteins | sample CB_VirMetaG_3_FD_78179 | JGI IMG/M metagenome (GOLD analysis project Ga0099848, IMG submission 78179) | Freshwater to marine saline gradient viral communities from Chesapeake Bay - CB_1508_1S Viral MetaG | ecosystem: Environmental > Aquatic > Marine > Coastal | place: USA: Chesapeake Bay... | reverse complement strand
TGAACTGACAGCACCTAGTGCTGAAATATTATTAGTAGGTGAAATTTGTCCTGCAACTAAATTTATGTTTGCTGAATTTCCATCTACATTAGTTACATTCGTTCTAATATTATAGACACCTGTAATTTCTGTATCTAATCCTGCAAGTGTAGAAATATTATTAGTTGGTGAAATCTGTCCTGCTACAGTTGAAACGTCTGCATTATTATTTGCTACAGCAGTTATGTCAGCATTAATTCCTGCAAGTGTAGAAATATTATTTGTTGGAGATATTTGACCTGCAACTGTTGAAACATCTGCATTGTTAGCATTAACTCCTGTAACTGCTGAACTAATTCCTGCTACTGTGCTTACTGCACCACTAATTCCTGCTACTGTAGTTAAGTTAGCTTTGTCTCCAGTGCTTAACCAAGTATTTTCTAAATAGTATTTTGTAACTGCATCCTGGTTATCTACTGGATTAGCTACATTTATAATTCTTTTATTAGTAGCATCAAATCTATCTGAACTATCTAAACCTAATTTAGATTGAACATTATCTTTAGTTTCTTGAGCTATGTAAAAATTCTGGTCTGCTGATTGGTCTAAATCTGCTGAAGTTAATACTGAACCATCCTGGAAGTCTACTAATCTTGAAGCATCAGGTGTTTCCCTTTGTATTAAAACTACTGCACCATTAGCAGGTGTAGAAGATAATTGTACTGTTGAAGATGTAGGAAATGTAATTCCTGTATCCTGTACTCCATCAACATAAACTTTTATATGTGATGAAACTATGTAAGAAAACGAAAAGGAAAATGTATTCGTACTACCGTTTGCGATATACGATACTCTAGCTAAAAATGACATTTCTTATATCTAAAGTGTCCTGTTGTTTATTATTTGGTATTATTTATGAAATCGTAGAGGCCTCTATCTAATCCTTTAGGAACTCTATTTGTGGCTCCACTTATTCCTCTGATTATATCTCTGTTCACATAAGCCTCACCCAAACTAATTTCTGGGTTCTGTTTAGACTTAAATTTATCGTTATATTGAATGTCCATAAAAGATAAGTCTCTATGAAACTTAACTTTGTCATAAACCATAATTTGTTTACCACCTAAATTTCTATTATTTTCATCAATAGTAATATTATTAGGAGCATCTTTATAATCTCTGCTTGATACTAATTGCTCTAAATCTTTTCTTAAATCTGATTTAGATAATCTTTCATTATAAACTTCGTAAGCTGATTTTCCAAAGTCTGGGTCTTTTTTATCTGTTACAACATATTGAGTTAAATCAATTCCATTTTTAACTTTATCTAATTTAGGAATTGAAATTTCATCTTCAATTAATGCTTTTAAAACTTTATCTTCTTTTTGACCTTGAACAGCAAAAGGATTGATTGCATTATTTATAAATCTAAATAATCCATTCTCTTGGTATTGAATAGGTTCACCCAGTGCATTGTATTTTTTAGGTAAACTTCTTAATCCAATTTTCTTTTGAAACTCTTGAACTAATCCTTCACTATCTCTTAAGAAACCATCATTAGAAACTTTAGTTAAAATATTAGGCCAATATGAAGCTAGTTTATTATTTACCCACCAAGCACCTCTTCCTTCAATCTGGTCACCGTCAAATGATTTTAAGAAATCAATTAAGCCTCTTAAATAAGTTTTAGAAGCTATGTTTTTAAATACTGATTTATAACCTGCTACGACAAAGTTTTGTGCTTTATCTACCATACCAAGTTGTTCATCTGCACCACCTTCCATTTGTTTAACAATGTGTGCTAATAAATTATTTTCAACTTGTTCTCTTTCTTTATCATTCAAGTCAGAATAAATTTGAGTAAAGTCTGCAACTGTACCAATTAACATTCCTACTGGGTCTAATCTTCCATATTGTATCCAGGTATCTGTAAATGGAACTTTAAATGAATATGGTTGAAAACCTTTTGCTTGTTGTAATTCTCTAATGTTTGGGTCTGGATGATAACCACCAGTAATATTATCTGTCATTGTATACAACGCAGTTAATCCTAATATTGTTGTACCAACAGCAACTCTTCCTCTAGTCTCTGCAATTCTTACTGCATCTTTACTAGCGCCTGTAAAGTTTTCCCAGTTTTTACCAAAGATACCTAATGGACTTCTTTCAATAGCTTGTATTGCCAAGTTAGAAGGTGTTTTAACAAAAGGTAATATTTGTTTTAATATTGGAGCTTCATTAACTACATTCTGAACTGCACCTAATACTCCATCTAAATCTTTTGTGAATGTAACTTCTTGAGCAAATCTTGAAGCCTCTTTATCTATTGCAATTAATCCTGTTTCATCAAATCCTTGTCTAACTCTATTAGCAACCATTTGCTCAAATTCAGTAATCTCTTTACCGTTAGGTAGCTTGCCTACAACTTTAGTTCTGGATGCTCCAGAGTCGATTGCTTCTTTAACTGCAATTTGTTGTAATTTACTTCTATAAGTTATTTGTTTAAAAAATTCGTCTACTGCTGTTAATCCTCTTAATGGAGTTCTAATAGCTTTTGCTAATTTACTATTACCTAATGCTTTAGTGTTAGTGTCAAATTTAGTGCTACCACCAAATAAAATACTATCTTCTTCATTAAATGATTTTTTCATAAAAGTTAAAGCATCACTTAAATAATGTTGATAGCCAGCTAATACACTTGCTCCTTGTTCCATTTGAGCTTTTACCTGTTTAGCTGTTTGTGGGTCTAATCCCCAAGTAAGTTTTGAACCAACCATTAAATCAATTGGTTTCATAATCATATTAACACCAGTTGATACAGCGTTTACTATTTGTGTTTTAGGTAATGATAGTGCACTTACCATCCATAATTCGTTAGCTACATTCCATACTTTGTTTCTAAAAATAAAATCTGCAATTCTTTGAACTGAATTTTTATCTTTAGTCATAGCTACTGCATTTTTGAAATCTTGAAAGTTACCATTCCAAGTATCCATATTTTTAACTAATTTAAGAATAGCTTCTGAACCTAAATCGTAATCAGTAACAGAGTCTTTTAAAACACTTCTTAATCTTAAACCTCTACCTAAATTTGAAGTTACTTTTTCATCAAATCTCATTAGCCTCATTAATAAAGCTGTAGTTAATTTCATATCCTGGTCAGTGTAGACATTGTCAACATTCTTAACCATTTTGTATAAAGCGTCTGCTAGGTTTTGTTGTATTTGTTGTGAGGCATACATAAACTTAAGACCAGACTCTAACTTGTCACCAAGTTGTCCTAACATTTTAGTAGTTTGAATAATGTCACCACCGTGCTTTCTTGCTTGGTTTTCAATTATCTTGTCACCAATAACATCAAACTTTCTTTCTGCTCTTACTACTTTTTGTAATGCTTCAAGTACGATAGTACCAAAGTTACTATCAGCATAAGCTCGTGGAGATAATTTAAAATCTAAACTTTCACCTAGATTTTTTCTCCAATCTAAAGTTTTCTTCTTACCACCGCTTGCAACATTTTCTCTTGCACTATTAATGAAATCATCAAATGTATTTAATATTTGTTCATTCAAATCATCGGCTGTAGCTTTTGTTTTTAAAGTTTCTACAGTGTCAGCAATCTTTTGAGTATCTGCTTCGGCTTTAATTTTCTTAACTAATTTTTCTGAAGATTGTTTACCTGATGGAGTTAACTCTGTGCTTTCTCCTAATAATCTATCTTCTACTTCTTTTAATTTAGCAAAATCTACTTGTTCTCCAGTTAAAGACTTTCTGTTAAATTTTATAAATTTAGCAGTGTCTACAAATTCTGATTTAAACTTTGAAAAACTCTCTTTAATCTGTGGTGAATATTTTTGAATACCTCTGCCAGCACCTTCAAATATTCCTCCAATAAACAAACCTTCTAAAGCATTTTTTAATCTAGCTTCATACCAAGTTTCATCTTTTCCTTCGGCTGATAAATAATCAAATAAAGGATTTTGTAATGAAGGAAAGGTGTTGTTGACCATATCAACAAATCTTCCAGTATTTTCATCAAACGCTATAACATCGGCTCCAGCTCCTTTAGCTAGTGAGCCTGCTATTTTACCTGTTGTGGTAGTTGCTTTAACTAAAGTTAATGGCTTTGTTGCATACCAACCAGCCATAAATTGAGAAACACCTCTAGTGAATGCACCTAGTTTAGTATCTGCATCATCTACAGTTGGTAATTCATAAGCATCATTATTATCATCAATCTTACCAAAACCTGCGTAACCTAAACCCTCTTTTTTTAATTCTTCTTTATTTTTTATTCCTATAATTCCATTGTTTGCATTATCTCCAAACACAATGGCATTACCCATAAATCCATCTGAACTTTCCTGGATGTCTTCAACTAATTTAATTCCTGATTGAGTTGCGTCTCTTATTCCACCTATAACTTGTAATGGAATATCTGTAACCCAACCTCTTTTATCCTCTTCTTTTTTAACTTCCTCTTGTTTAATGTTTTCTTCAGTTTGAGTATCAGTGCCTTGATTGATTGCCTTCTGTTTTTTTATTCCTTGTTAATTTGTTCTGGAGTAAAATTATCAGGAAAGACATAATCTTTACCATCACGAGTTATTGTTTGTGCCATTAATTACCTGCTCCTTGATTTGGTTTTAAAGGTATTCCATATCTGGAAGTTATTTTTTCTAATGTACTAGGTGAGCTAGAGAAAATTGTACTATTTTGTAAAGCTTCTCCTAGTATTAGTTTAATTTCACCATCTAACTTTTTTTGTTTTTCATAAGGTGAAATGTTTTGGTCTTTTATAGTATTCCAATATTGTAAAACTTTTTCTTCAAAATCATTTCTTAATAATGGTAATTCTGTTTTAAGACTTGGTATTTGAGTTAAAGAAGTATCTGAAAATAATTTATATAAATTCTTAAATGGTCTACTACTTTTAAAGTATACGTTATTTTCTAATTCATCATATTTACCTGCTGAATTTTCAAATGATTGATAATCGGTTACAGTTAATTTTCCTTCTGTCATTAATTGAATACCTCTATCTTTAATTAAGTAAGGATTTGTCTTTTGTAATTCAGCTAATTCTAAAATAGCGTCTGGATTTGATGTAGTTAATTTTAATGCTGTTTGATTAGCATTATGAAATTTAATTATATAATCTTGTTGTCTAGTTGAATATTTATTACTTCCATCATCTTTTCTGTCATTAATGACATCATAAATACTAAAATCTCTATTATTAGATTTGTAAGTAAAATAATCTGTTTGTAGATTTTGAGCTTCTAAATCTTGTTTAACTTTATTGTAATTAGTTTGTTTATCGTAAAACTGTATTTCTTTAGCTAGTAATTCATTCTGCATTTTCTTTTGAATGAAGCCTGCTCTTTTAGAACCTGCAAAATCACCACCTGATAAATTTAATGTACTTAAACTATCAACTATCTTTTTAGCGTATTCAAATCCTTCTACTGTATTAACTGCACTTACATAATTTTGAATACCAGAAAGCATTAACTCATTGGCCATTCTTGGATTTTTAGTTACAGAAATATAATCGTCTGTTTCTTGTTTAAAAAATTTATGAACATCTTCAATGGAACCATTTTTCATTTGCAGGTCAATTAATCCACCAGCATAGTTTTTTACTGCTAAATCTTTTGTTGTCTCTTCTATTTGAGCAATTCTATATGCATTATGTTTCTTTTCAGTTTCGTCTCTAAATTTAGAAGTGTTACTAAAGAAAGCTTTATTCAAAGCTAATGGGTCATACTTATCTAAATTATTTTCTTTATAAAAAGTTTCTAATTGAGTTTTATAAGTTTCTTTAAAAGCATCTGGGCTTAATCTTTCTTTTATTTGATTGTTGGCGTAATACTCATCAAACTTATTTTGAAATGCTCTGGCCTTTGCATTCAAATCTAATTCCATCATCTTATTAAAATAATGAGGATTAGCTCCTGCTGGAATTTCTTTATTCTTAACTAAATCTGCAAATGCAACTTTATTAGTATTAAAATCTTCTACTGCCTGGGCTTCAGTTTTCTGTTTAGCTTTTAACTCCTGGCCAACTGTGTAATTAGTTAATGAAGGTACAATGTTAGATAATGATACAACTAAATCTTTAACCGCAGGATTAGTAGGTTCTGCCTGGGGTTTATAAAAGATGTCAAAATCATTTACTACACCTTCAGGTAAGAAAGCTCCTAAATTAAAATCTGGTTCTTGAATTTTTTTTGCCATATTAACTTAAACCATCCCTGTCATTAATAATGTCTTCGTAACTATATTTAGGTGAGTTTGTTTCCAAAGCTGTTTGTTTATTTTTGTAATCAAGATAAGATTTTGTGTAATCTAATCCTGCAACTAAAGCTGAAGTTCCTCTGTCTACATTTGAAACAAAGGTAGTTTGACTATTGTAAACATCATTTAAGTTTAAATAATTGTTTCTGAATTGATTTGAGTCAAACTGGATATTTCCTAAAACTGTATTTCTAACTCCACCTAAACTGTCTTCAAAGTTTCCAACTAGATAACTATAAGTATTACCTGTAAATCCTCTTTCAGATGCCAGGAAAGTTGCCTTTTTATTTCTAGCTTCTTTTTCTTTTATCTCTAATATTTTTAAATTCTTTTTAGTTTTTTGAATTAATTGAGATTGTATTTGAGTTCTTCTATTTTCTAAATTCTTTCTAGCAATTTCGTTCTGTCTTATTTGAGCCTCTCTCTGTGCTTTTTGTTGAGCAACAGATTGTTGATACTGCAAGCCAGCACTTAAGCCAGCGACTACTAAAGTTGGGTTACACATTATATTTTTACAAATTCATAAAATGGTATTTGTTCAATTCCATATTGTTGATGTTTTTTAATAAATGAAAATCCCATCCATTTTAACCAACGGATATGAAGTTCATTTCTTGCATCCACATAATTGTGAATGACTTGAAAATTATTTTTTAATACTTTGAATGCTTGTTTGCTGTGTCGTAAAAAAGATAAACTTATCTTCTTTAAATCATTAGTTCCTACCATCCAGATAGAACCTATTAAACCGTTAGGCACTACACCTAACATAGCAACTACTTTATTATCTTCATTACAAATTACTAAAGGTACTTGGCTTAACTTTAATCCACTCAATAGATTTAATAATGGAGGTAAACCTGTTACTGCTTTAATTTCTCTATAATCATCAATCCTTAAATTTTTAGATAAATAAAGACAATCCTGTTCAGTAGCTATCCGTAAATAAGGTTTAGTTACTGTTTGCTTGGCTGACATAGTATCCTTCCCATTCAGCATTAACAAAGTTAGATGGTAAATGACTATCGTTAGAAATTTTAATTATTAAATTTTCATTTCTACTTTGTACTGAAAATGTGAAATCTCCATCTTCCAGGTTAACTGTACCTGTTAATCCAGTTCCTAATATAGTTCCTGTAAATGTTGTAACGCTATCATCACGACCTATGGGAGTTACAGTTGCTTGAAAATAACCAGTGTCATTATATGAAACTGTCCAGTTTCTTATTTGTAATCTACCTTCTCTAATTCTAGTTCTTGAACCAGAAGATGAGGCTTGGCCTAAAGCTAAATATTGTTGTGAGAATGTATATTCAAATTCATATTGCTCACCAATAAAATAATCAAAACTTGTAATATCTCCACTAACAACTAATGAAGTTCCACTTTGAGAAACTATAGTTATGTCTCTACCTGCTTTGTTTACACCACCAGACCTTCCAACTAATTTCATTGTGCTGTCTACAGTGTAAGGCAAAGTAATTGTGGTTTGATTAGTACCTGCATTGTAACTTTCAGTTACGTTTGCATTAGAAATTTTTCTATCTAAATGAGTTAAATAAGTTGCGCTTGCATCAACTGAAGCAGGAGCACAATCTATTTTTTCTAAATAAACTCCATCTGACCTATTAATAATTAAAAATAAATCAGTACCAACAAAATCTACGTTTAAAATTGTTGTGTTGCTTGAATTACCAATAGTCCATTTATGCCAAGAACTTTGTAATCTTCTGCTATCAGATACAAACCATTGATAAATATATAATGAATTTAAGAAGCCTGCTTTAGAACTTAAGCAAACTAAAATGTTTTCATTAGAAGCATTAGAGAACTTAAACATATCTGAAGGAATATATTTAGGAACATTAGCTGTTATATCTTCCCCTGTGTTTGTTTCCCCATCACTTTCTACATACATTTCTCTAACGCCAGTAAACTGACCTTTGTCAAAAGCAAAGAATACATTACTTCCTGAACCTACTGGTTTTACATTAGCTGTATTTTCATATTCAGTTGTTACGGTTACTGAAACATTGTTAGGAGTTAATGATGCTCCACCACTTAAAATAAATTGTGTTTGGTCTGAAAATAATAATAATTTTTCATCAAAAGCTACTGCGTGTTTAAGTAAAGAAACTTTTGTATGAGATACGTTAATATCAATAATATCTGTATCTAAACTGTCTGTTACAGTTTCATTAAAAAATTCAAAAAATTCTCCTGACCTAGATAAGACTACGTTTTCATCTGATAAAAACCCAAGTCTATTTCTATGAAAGAACATATCTTTAATATTAGTTCCAACAAAACTTGGTTTAGGTGAGCTATCTTCATCACCTACAACTCTCTCACCCCATTCAGGTACATCATAATTAGTTGCTGAAATTGTATAAGATGAACCATCTGCCTGTGTTAATCTAAAATTTGAATCTGCTGTTCTAATTAAAAGTAATGGCATTGTGTCAGCATCAAGCTTAACTTCAATACCTGGAGCTACTGTTTCTTCCCAAACTTCAGTGCTTGCTACAAATTTTACATAATAATTATCAAAACTATTTGATGCATCACCTTTAACTTCAACGACCATTCCATCTATTCCTTTAGCTGGTAGGTCTGAAAAATTTTGTACTTGGTCTTTAATAACTTGAGAAGCCTGGTCACCATAACCATCTGAAGCTGATACTGTTAAACTTCCTGAAGCTTTAACTATTGAAAAACTTGAGTTTCCAATTTTATTTAATGTTATTCCTCCAGGTGAACCAACTGCACTAAATAATCCATCTCTAATACTTTCAGTAGATGTATTAGAACTTGAAAATGAATAAGTGCTTCCATCTATAGTTATAGAATAATTTGTATTGTTTACTCCTTGTAAAACTGTGTAGATGGCTTGTTCGATTTTAGCTGTACTTGTAGTACCATCCATCGCAACTGTTTTTGTTGTATTTAATATATAAGTATAATCGTTAACAGTTAGCGCTCTAAAATCTCTTCTTGGATTTGTAGATGTTAAATAATTAAGTGCGTTAGTTTGATAAACTATAGTTTTTTGAGTTCCTGTAATTGTGTAAACACTAATTGCTCCATTAGTTATAATCACAACATATCTTTCTGAAGTGTCTCTGTTTATTGTATGAATGAATGCGTTAGTTAAAGAAGATGAGCTTAATTTAGCTATGTGTTCTGTAGGTGCTCTTTTTTTTAATCCTTCTACTACATTTGAAAGACCATTAATTTGTTCTGTAGCCTGGTTCTCTAGTCGTAATATCTCTGGTTGTTGAGACACACCCCCAACTAAATTGGGTATACTTCTAGTTATTAAAGGCATTTTATGACGTTACTTTTAATGCACCATTTCTATTGATTGTTTTAAATTGGTCTAAACTATCAAAGATATTATGGTCTGCTGTAGTTGCTTCAGCTTGTTTTAATACTGCTAAAGCTCTTAATTCATCTTGTTGTGTAAATCTATGTAGAGCATTAGCTCCTAATGTTCTGTCGTGAAAAATCCTAGATGACCTAACAGTTATAAATCTTCTTGCTTGTTCTATAATTTCTTCAAAAGGTAATAAATAAATAATATGAACATCTGTAAAATCTTTATTCCAAATAAAAGTTTCTGTAGCTAAATTAAATAAAAAACTTCCTCTTAATACTGGGTCATAAGAACTTTTGTTTTCTCTTAAGTGATTAAATTCAACGTGAAGTACATTGTTAGCTATTGGAATTTTGTTATCTGTATTTCTTGATAAAGTTGATTTATACGAACTATTAAATTTCCAACCCATTGATTGAACTTCTCTATTAATTTCATCTAAAATATTTATAGCCATAGTAGCGTCTGTAGGTAGACTTCCTGTTAATGAGTTAACTGGAGCTTCTCCTATAGTGCTTAACATTGTGTTAACAGCCTCTAGCTTTGTAGTTCTTGAATTTGATGCCATAATAAATTGATTGAGTGGCCAGGCGTAATTAAACGCCTAGCCTTCGTTGACTTGAGATTAAGCAGTTTTGATTTCGCAAGCTGACTCTGGTCTAACTATTCCAGACCCAAGCGCCATTTTGCCAACCATTAACGTACCTTGTCTTCTGATGTCGTATTCAGACTCCATAGACAAATCCATTAATTTAACTGTTCCAATCGCTGATTTATGAAACACAGTTGCTACAGTTGTTGATGCGTTTACATTGTATGTATTATTAGCACCAGAAACCGCAGTTGAGTTATCAGCATAAGCTGTAACTGCTGTGTTTGATTTAATGATGTTGATACCTGCTACTTTAATAACTGTACCATCAGAGTAAACACCATTGTTTCCTCCAAAGTCTCTGTTCAAGATTTTATCATTTTGAACAATGTTATAAAAAGTTTGAGGTGTCACAACACAATATCTATCCATAGAAGGTACATCCTTCTCGTCTAGTTTTTGTGCACAGTAGAAAATACTCTCGATTAAAGACGAAGTGTTTGAGTTTGCGTCTGCATCGATGTGTGATAATCCACCTTGTCCACCAGTGATTGTTGATGATGCTCTTGCACCTAACACTGCTAATTGAAGTAGGTTTTTGTCTACTGTATTAGCTAATGCTCTACCCATTTCAGAAGTATAAATACTTCTTACATCGTAGTGGTTTTTTGCTTCATCAATGTTAGCAATAAACGCAGATGAAACCAAAAGGTCATCTATGTTAATTGTCTTTTCACTGTGATTGATTGACGAGCCGACTATCTCATTTCCTGGAGTATGATAGCTAGCTGAAGTTGTTCCAATTACTGGAAACTGTGCTGACTTTCCTGAAGAGATTGTTCTTACTTGAGTCATCCCAAGCATTTTGTTTTCTCTCATAAAAGTAGCTAAAACTTCACCGCTCCATACTTTTAAGAAAAGAGCCGATTTATCTGCACCGCCATTGTCTGCGCCAAGTCTTGACGCTACTGCGTTTGCCATATTATTTCTCCTTTTTTATATGGTTGATTGTTTTAGCCCTGCACATACTTCAAAGAGTTATCTTCTAAATTTTACTCGCAAGTAAAATTACGAAGGCAATTTTTATCTTTGTGTAGGTCACCCCTCTTTACGAAGAGTGGGTTAATAGTCCGCCACCTATTTCAGTTAGATTATTTTCTCTATCTAAAAATTTGTATTCAACTGTAGTTAAATGAAAATCTTTAATTAATTTATTACAAATAACTTCAGCATCAAATTCACCACAAGAGTAAATATCAATTTGCATTAATGCTGGTTGAACCTCATCCCAACAGTGGATTGCGATATGTGAAGTTTCAATAATACACATAGCAGTTAGACCACGATTTCCTTTCATATTACAATAAATTGCAATAGG
>Ga0099848_1001302_pt1 | contig 11634 bp, 3 predicted proteins | sample CB_VirMetaG_3_FD_78179 | JGI IMG/M metagenome (GOLD analysis project Ga0099848, IMG submission 78179) | Freshwater to marine saline gradient viral communities from Chesapeake Bay - CB_1508_1S Viral MetaG | ecosystem: Environmental > Aquatic > Marine > Coastal | place: USA: Chesapeake Bay... | reverse complement strand
GAAGCTTTAATAAATAAGTACTGGGAGCGAAGTCAGCTAGATCGAATAACTGAGGATCCGTTTGCAAAAAATGTTGTAGATTCTGGTAGAAATATATTTAGCGCACATCCGCCATTTAACTTCATTATAGTTTATGGACTTGAAGAGGTGGCTCTGTCCCCAAAGAATCTTTTTCAATCAGATGCTAATGATGTAGAGTTTAACGGAGCAGTAGACAATATTAGTAGAACTATGCTCTCCGACGTTAATCAGAGAGTAGTTAAATCTACTGCACTAAATTCTCCAATGAAAATAGTTTTACAAGAGGTTAATATTATTAACATGTCAACGATATACTCTCCTGGCGGACAACCAGTTGCCGAAACATATCAATTTATGGCCAGAGATCACTACTTTACCGAGGTTGACACATCATTTATAAAGACAATTTCAGCAGAGAATGTTTCTGCAGGCCCGTTGTCGTCAGTTGCCAATGATCAAAGTATTAATTACGCAACTAACTGGGGGGCTATTTTAGGCAGTTCGCCACCAATAATATGATTATGATATAATGTTCAATGATAATTTCAAGGAGATGAAATGGACAATAAAAGAAAAGTTGTGCTTACGAATCTTGACATAGAGGACACTGGTGATTCTCAAGAGATTGAATTCACACTTTCCGGATCAGACGACGAAAACACTGTAGACGTAGAGCTTGAGGATCATCTAGTTATCGAAGATTCTTTTGATGAAGAGGTTAATCAGTACACGGACATAGAGCAGGTTCCTGACGATGAGCCAATTTGGAAAGACGGTCCCAAAGCTGGAATTGTTAAAGAGTGGAAGAATACTTACGGTGACATCTATGTTACATCAATAACGTATGATAAGCATGTTGTCTGGAGAGTTTTAAATAGAGCAGAGTATAAGCAGATAGTTAAGAAAATGGAGCAGCTAGTTCAAGCTGGCCAGTTGACAACTGCAGAAGCAAACCTATGGAACGAAGAAACGATTGCAGAGATGTGTATGCTGTATCCAAAGTTTGATAAGAGCAATGCAGTTGGTTTCATGGCTGGTCTTCCTTCTTTAATATCTCAGGAAGTTTTGGAAGCATCAGGATTTGTGGCCCTAGAGGTAAGACAGTTGTAAGATGTTAACAGCTGATGTTATTTTTTCGCTAAAAAATAAGTACGGCAATATATACAGTGTTAATATAAAAAATCAAACTGTAGTATTCAGAGAGTTAACATTTAAAGAATATGATAAAATTCTTTATTTAAAAAATCTTGAAAATATAGATTCATCTGATATAGAAGATGTAATCCTGGAATACGCCGTCATATACCCAGAGGGTTTCGATACGTTGTCGATACCTCCTGGTGTTGTTTCTAATCTTTCATCAGAGATCTTAGATATTTCTGGCTTCTACAGCGCCTCTGTAGCTAAAGGAGTTCTTGAGCAAAAAAGATTTGAAGCAAACGAAGTTAAAAATTTAATGAAAGCGTTTGTTCTGGCTACTATATCTATATATTCTCCAGAAGATTTGGAAAATATGACATTTTCTGAATTAGCAGAAAAAGTAGCACTGTCAGAGAAAATAATTGAAATAAAACAAAACGCTAATGGCATGGAATCTACCGATCTAAAGATTCAGTTAATAGATCCTGAAGAGGAAGAAGTAAAGAAGCAGGTATCTGCTGCTAGACATAATCTTTCAAAGAAAGATGGAGAAGCAGCATACGAAGATCCCATTGCTCAAAAATTGTGGGGCATGCAATAAATAGGGGAATAAATTGATTAGAGATCCTGGTCCTATACACAACCTAGGGTATAGTGTCACATCTAGAGATGTTCCTACTATGAAAGATGAGGAAACGGGTGATGCCCCTAATTCCTCATTTGTTTCTAGAGCACTAAATAATCATCCTGTTCTAAGATTTGTTTCTACAGCTGCTACAACAATGGCTTCCGCCTTTGTTTTGTCCAAGGTGACCAAAGAGGGTGGACTTAGATTAGCTAAAACTATTCAAGATCGTGCAGACACGGGTGCTAGTAGATTTTCCTCAAATATAGTTAACGCTTTTCCTAAAATAAGGAGAGAGCTAGATGAGTTAGCTGGAGTTAGCCGGTTAATTGACGGTGTTGATCCCGATCAATTAGATCCATATTCCAGGCTTGTATTTGAAACTTCAGAGGGCAAACTAACTACTGGAACCATAAAACATACCGATAGGGGTTATCACTGGACCGCCGGAGAAATTAGACAAAGTGGTCGTGGAATAGAATATGAGACGGCTGGCATTTGGGGTTTTAGAGAAGAATCTCAAGCCCGACTAGTTTCACTGGCCAGAAGAATGCCATACGAATTGCCAGCAATGTATGTTGGTCAAAAGGCTATAGTTGACCCTATATTCGGTGGACGCGATGATTCAAAGGTAAAGTGGTATAACCCAGTTGATGTTGTTACTGACTTTGTAAAAGATTCAACAATCAATTTAGTTACAATGATGGCGCCACTAGAAGTTGGCGGAGCAGCCATAGGTAATGCTAGATCATCCTTGTCCAACTTCAGATACTCAATGTCTGATATGGCTAGATCGACTGGCACTACAGACTTGAAGACACAGTCATCAAGAATGTTTGTTAGTTTAGCTGATGTTCTTTCTGAAGTTGGACATGATTTAGCCGACTTATCACAAAAAGCGTTAAAGGTTTCCGCTCAAACAAGTGGAGCAATTAAGGCAGCAACAACTGAATATTCTCAGCAGAGAGTTGATATAAACTCTATTTTGTCTAGAACTAGAAATCTTCGAGCTAGACAATTATATGAAGACTCTAAGGGGTCCAAGCTAAAAAGAGCACGTAACGCAGGGCTACAGTTAGCCTTTGGCAATGACGCTAGCGGAAACTCCGGTTACATAGATTTATTCCCAGGCTTAAGGGGAATCGGCAGTGCTGTAAGACAGGGTGTTAACAAGTATAAAAAAGTAGGATATGGATACGATGTAATATCCAAAGCAATCGACTTTGACTCTGCAGTACAAAGATATGGCGGATCGAACAAGAACGCTTTTGCGACAGAGTTAAAGGGAATCGTAGGAGATCTTCAAGCTACATACTCGAATAGAATGACCGCTATGGCTAGCAAGATAGCTAGAACTGTAGGCGGTGGAGTAGGTTCAGATTCGTTCTATACATCAGAGTTTTATAAGGCTATAGAACAAAAAGAATATAAAACTCTACTCTATAGATCTTTGATGGATAGAACTGGAACATTAGAGAAAAGTGATTTCGCTAAAACAATAGCTAAATTTGTTGACGATATCGATATCAATAAGTCTGCTATGGAGACTTCACGAAGAATAACGATAGGTGAAACAAAAATCATTCTGGATGGAGATCAACCGTTTGATGAAATTATAGCTAGATTTAGTGGAACAATTGCGAAGAAAAAAAGACAAGAGTTTATAGATACAGTTGGAAATTCCGACGTCTTAAAGGATTCTATAAACGACGCAAATAGAATATTTCAAGGCAGACAGTTCCAACTTGGTTTAGAGCAAAAAGCTAATAAAGCTTGGCAAGGTTTTGTTGATCAGGGCATGGTCAAAGTTGCCGGTAAGGTTCTAAAAACAAAAAGAGCAGACTTTGAAGATTTCTTAGATTTAGAAAATCTATCATACGCACAAAAAGAATTCTTAATAAAAAGATCTGCTCAAAGGCTAGGAATAAGATTAAAAGATGCGGACGGCAATAACCTAACTAGAAGTGAGCTAGGAGAGTCTCTCGCTAAAGTTGGTTTGGACATAAAAAATCCTGGTCAACTAAGAAGCTTCTTGGTTCGTGAAAAGCAAATAAGTTCAGGTGTTTTAGCTAGCGGCTACAACATTCTGGGCTTAAGGCAGATAACTGTTGATGAAGCAAATCAACGAGGACTGTTTTCTAATCTAGATGAAAATACTAGAAAAGTAATTGGCCAAATGTCTTCAGCTTTGACTAAATCAGATCCCACATTTACCTCTTCTAGCGTTTCTGTTCTTCCAGATGTTTTTGTAACAAAAAGTGGAAACATTTTAGATACCTCTGCAATTAGGCAATCTTTTAGAAATGTTGGAAACTTTTTAGCAAACGATCTGAAAATTCCAATTATTGGTTTTAATCCGGCAGATTTATTTGGCAAGCAGTCATTTAATGAAATGTCTGGTAGGGCTCCGTTCCAGATTGTTCAAGGTAGAGTTTCTCAGCCATTCTTAAGGGAAGCCGACAAAGCTGCAGATTTTTATGTTTTCTACAGCGGAGGAAGAACAAAGGGAAATGTTATGGCCTTCCAAAGGGAGTCTATAACTGGCCAATATGTAGGTAGGGATCTAGACGGAAAGTTTAGACCACTTAAGAAGAATAGCTCTCAAATGATGACAAGAGCTGCAAGAAACGCAGCTGGTGAAAGAGATGCAGACTCTTTAAATGTTTTAAACTATCAAGACGACAGCTTTAGAAGTAGAATCTTCTCCTCACTCTCTAGATTTGGCATGACTCCCGAAAGGGAGCTCAGATTTAGAGAAATGTTTGATATAAACTATGATCAACCAAACTCAATTTTTGGTTTTCTTTCTAGATTCTCACAAAGAAAACTAGATCCAGAGAATCCAAGATTCTTTGCCCAAATAATAAGAGGCGAAGAAGTCAAGACTAAAAGCGGAATCGCAAAGCTTAATATTTCTAAAAACTTAGATGGATCTACTTCATCAATTAATGTAATTAATACTGCAACTGGCCAAGAAATGGTTTCCGAAAAAGCAATGCTGGAGGCCTTTGAAGGATTTAGAAGAAGGACATTTGCATTCGGCTTCTCGCAAAGAGCGATGAGATCTATTGAAGATATCGATGGCGGAGCAATCGCTAAGTATGGTGGACAGGGTGTTAGTGAACTAACCAATATTCAGCAAAAGAAAGAGTTTGCAGAAAGAATCTTGCAGGGAATAGACAGAGATGCAAATATTCTTAGAAGGCAAGGAATAGATCCATCTACATTATATCAGAGCGGTAAAAGAATAAGAAAAACGATGGAAGAAGCGGACTTGCTATCCGGTTCTCAGCTTAGATCTACTAGTCCAACTATTTTAAGTAGAGAAGATCAGCTGACCAACGAAATATTCAGATTCATTATTCAAAGAAACGAAATGCTTGCGGGAAGCTCCGGTGCAAACTTCATTAAAATAAATGAAGCGTTATCAGCACTTTCAAAGCAGATACCCGCAGGAGAATTGGCAGAGGCACAGGCAGCAGCTTTCGGTGCTTTAATAAATCTTAATTCGATTAGGGCAAACAGATCCTTTTTGCAAGAGATACAGGTTCAAAGAGGGGCACTTAGCAACGTTGCTAATTCTCTGCAGCAAGTGCCAGAACTAGCCTCACCATTTGTTACTGGATCAATTGAAAGAGTTGGAGAAATAGGTAAGGTTGGATTTTTTAAAAAATTATTATATCCATCTTTAGGCACTTCTTCTTTTAAGATATCTCATTTAGCATCTGATCCACTTGGGTCGGCAACTGGCCCTGGGTCAGATGTTCTTCTCGTGCCGACGTTTGGAAGTGCGTTTAGCAGAAATCCAATTGGAGCATTGAAAAGTGTAGTCGGCTTAACAACATATACTGATCCCGAAAACTATTCCAATTTATCTACGGCAGTTTCTCACGGTGTTGAAAGATTAAATAAATATTTTGGAACCGTTGGAATGCAGTTAGATGTAAACAAATATAATTCACCATTAGACCTATTTGCCCGAGGTATGGTTGGTAAAAGGGTTCTTCCAATTTATGGTGGTGGATTAGCATTTATGACCGCTGACAGAACAATAGGCGGAATGGTTAATGGTACAGATGAAAGAGGTGAGCGTATATATTCACCTTTCTTTGTGGGAGCTGCAGCTAAGGGGGTAGGAGAACTGCACGCGCTCGGCGCTGGAATTATACCTGGAGGTATGAGCTACGAAGAAAAAAGAGAACAACTTTTTGAAGGCGAAGTACCGATCAGACAAGGGCGCTTTTGGCCATTAGGAAATACTCCTTTTATGGGTGGAAAGATTATGTATTACCGACCTTCAATCTACAGAAAGATTGAAGCTGGAGGAATGTTTACATCTGATACTTATGATTCTCCAATTGAGAGAGCTTTATATTATACTGATATATCTCCATTGAAACCATTCGATCCATATAGATTTGAGAGAAAACATTATGCGGATAGACCATACCCTGTCACAGGAGAGTATTTCACAGGTCCATTTGGCCCGCTAAATCCAGTTTTAAATGCGACGGTAGGAAGAGTTCTTAAGCCGCAAATTATGATGCACGAAAGAGAGTTGTCTTCAGGCCTAGCCTCATATGTGCCAGCAGGACAATCTGGTGCGTACGACGCCAGTGCCTATATTCAACAATTTTCATCGTCAGGCCCATCTTTTGCTCCAGGCGGTTACATAAGTAGATCACCTGGACAAGGCGCTGGACAAGGTTTTGCTATAGGCTCCTCTGGTGGTCCTGGCCCAGGAATCCAAGCATCAACAAACGCTGAACTGGCAGGAAGGGCAGGTGCCTTAAATACCGCTAAATATTCAACTATGCAGACAATAGGTCAAATGAATAGTCAGTACACACAGATGGCTTATGGTCCAACTAAACAAACAGGTATAATGCCTCCAAGAATAGTTGGATCAGGTTCTCCTATTTCTGTTGGTAACCCACAAATACAGGCACAAGAATTTGGATATAGATTGCAAGAAGCATTAGGCATCTACGGCTTTGCCGGTGGAACATTTAGGGAGTCCTTTGGTTATGGTCAGTCTGACTTTGAGCCACAAAGAGCTGTTCTGCAGTCTGCTTCAAAAGCATACGGCATGAGTAGACAGTTTTGGGATTATAATCTAGGCGGACTTGGTGACGTCCCAATGTTGGGAGGTAGACAATTTGGTTCTTTAGAATTTTCTGAAATAACAAGAAGATTCATACCAAAAGATAGAACTGGTGTTGATTATATAAATCCAATACAAAATTTAATGGGCCAACAATACCCCTTTCTTCCTGGGCCAGAATATTATCTTGATTTTACAAGAGGAGATCCATTTACAAAGGTACCAGAAGGAGAATTAAGACTTCCAGGAGTTGCTTATGAAAGGCTAAACAGACTTCAATCAGATGAAACCGGCAGATATGGCCTTCTTGATCAGTTTAAGATACTTGGAGATGTTGCACCGTATTCTAAGCAGTATAGATACTTAGATAAGCAAATTGATAATTTAATTGACGATCCAGCACAAAAGATCATGCTGAGTGATTTAAGAGAAAGAACTGCTGCTATGCAGCAAAGAAGAACATTTTCTGAGTATAGCCATGTTGGCAAAACTGCTGAGGAGGCAGGAACTAATCCTTTGGCTCATAATATAGCCAGAACAGCTGAATACTTGGCACATAGAGACACCTTTATTAATAGGAAGTTTATTAATAGACAGACTGCCGTAGAGGATTGGGAAAGAAACAATGTTTATGGTGCAACATTCCCAGAATGGCAAAGACCCTATGAAAGCTTTATTGAGCCTATGCTAAACAAAGCTGCAGATCGAAATCCGCTAGCAGCAGCTGCAGCGTTAGGTACTGCAGGAATGTTTTTTGGTAGAACCCAACCAGGTAAATTAGTAATGTCCACAATTGGAGCAACAACTGGTTTAGCTGTGTCTTCTGGCGCAAACGCTCAAGAAGCAATTACGGGAAACAGGTTTATTCCATTGGAACGTAAAAAAGAGCTAGCCTTAGAAGAGTATACGGACATTTTGTCTTACGTTAAAAATACAAGACTAGCAAATATGGCAGACATGTCTGGAGATAGAGCTTCTGCATTTAAATTTAGGTCAGCAGCAAAGAGAACAATGTACGGTACCCCGATCAACGAAATGGGAACTGGCAGGTACGGGACAGATATAGAGTCACTTTCTTTGGCGATACCTAAGAGAAAAAGAGAGCACTTTAAGGCAATGATCAATGCGCCACAAGAAGAAAGAGAGCAGATTCTTTCAACCGCTGGAAGGCTAGAAAGAAGAATATATCAAGCCGCCTGGGGAATGCCGGTTGAAAAGAGGCCTGAGTTAACAGATTATTTTTCTAGACATGAACTTCCCGATGAAGGATGGGAGGGTTGGCATCCAAACACAAATATGGATTCTGTAAAAATTAAGATAGGACAAAATATGGGACTAGAAATGTCTCAAATGGGTTACTATCCACAACAGATACGAGAAGCTAATTTGGCCAATCCAAGCTATCCAAGGTTTAATTATTCTTCAAATTCAAACGCAGACGTAGCCTATAGGCTAAGGTCGTTAATGAATGGCATGGGAATATCTGGTTCGGTAACTCCAGTAATGAACCCATTTGGTAGCCAGCAAATCGACATAAGTGCAGGAGTTAGATAGCAATGATAGGAAGACTGAGTTCCTTTTTTCAGCAGAGATCATCACAAGAATCTGCTGCTGCCTCTTCTGCGGGTGATTATCTGTCAGCGTATCTTTCTCCTCTTTCTCCAGAAAATCAAATAAGAGCAGCAAGAAGAATACTTGGAAAAATACCCCTTGGCCAAAAACAGTTAATTGAACCAATAGTTGGAGAAGATGGGATACTGAGGTATCAGTCAAAGTACGCCGATCCACAACGAGCAGGTGCAAGAACAATATTTTCTTCCGTTGAAGACGCTATTGAATATTTTTCTTCACTAAGTATTACGGATGTATATTCTATTACCAAAGAAGATGTCCCAACTGTGTATAGAGGCTATGCACAGGTCTTACGGCAGATCGAAAGCAACGCGATTCAAAAGGGCTTGTTTGGAATAGAAGCTTTAGATCTAAATATTGTAATACATAGAGGTGATAACAGTACGGAGGCAGGCAGAGAAGCTCTGTTAAACTTTTTTAAAACTCAATCAGAAAAAGGATATGGCATGTTACTCCCAAATGATGAGGGGGGTTTTGCAATGAATTTTGTGGCGACAATTGGCGGACAACAAAGGGTCTTAACCGTTAAAGAAACGCTAGAGGCAATGCAGTCCGCTGGTGTGTCGGTTATTGATCCCGACGTACTTCAAGAAGCATTGAGAAGTGGTAACAAAAAACTTTCTTCATTGATTCAAAAACTTGATAAAAGACTAAGAGGTGTTTTGTCGCCTAGAGAAGTTTCTGTTGCAGGAGACTTAATGGAAAGAATGTTAGATCTCGCTGGAGCAGGAGGTAAAACCTTCTCAGATACAGTTTTAGCTACTGATCCAGTCTTTGAAATACTCGGTATGGCCCTAGATGTGGATACAACTAGCAACTTATCTGGAGCAAAAAACGTTGAAAAAGCACTTGATGCAGCACAGTACATAAAAGACGCCTGGTCAATAAATGGAATGGATCCCAATAATCAGTCTAAAGTTTTTTACAATACGATTTTAGAGGAAGTAATCAAAGGTAAGAGTGGCCCATCTGGAAAATACGCAGGAAGAGAGGCCCAGCTATTTTCTGATATAAACTCAACACTAACAAATGCGATGCGTCAGGCAATAGATAGTGGGGAAATAGATATTGCATCTGGTCGATTTGGTACAAAAGAATTAAAAAAGCAACTAAAATCTATGAACGTTGATCAAGATCAAATGCAAATCATAGATACTTTACTGGATGAAATAGATAAGGGTTCAGATGGTTCGGTGCCAATTAATAAAAAATTTAGTGAATCAATAAGAAAAGCAATGAAAGAAGAGATAGATGCAATTAATGATCAAATTGCTCAAACTACAAGTAGATTAGAGAAAGAGAATCTATTACTGAAAAAAATACAAAAAGAACGTAGTATGAGTCAGTTGAGCATGTCAAGGGGATTGTCTCAAATTACGGTTAGAGGAAATGTAGTTTCAGGCGAAGACAGAGTATTCTCCATTAAGGCAGCAGGTCAAGTTGTTGATTTCGCAGAGAGATACCTTAAATACTCAATGGTTCTAGCAAAATCATCCATGAAAGAGGAACCGAGAATTTCTGGATCAACTGAAATATTAAACATAAGTGGCACAGGAGAGTCCAAAGGTCTAGTTTATGCAGACCCCATGCTAGACGCATTTCATAGTGCAGTTTTTGGTTCTGAAGAAGCTAATCAATTAGCTAAGCAGTACTCTGCAGATATGCAGTCTGAGATTAAAGCTATGTTAGTTAAAAATAGAATTGACGAAAATAGCTCTTTTTATCAAAGTTTAGTTAGGGCAGCTAATATGATGGATGAAGAAATATTAGAAACTCAACAATTTTCACATCTGATGCACAGGACAATGGCACAAGAATTACTTGCGATTCATAGAAGTGGAATACCATTAGACCAACAGCCCCGAGCACTAAACAGAATGTTAGATTTTGCTCAGACAGAATTCTTCAAAATCAAAAAAGGCATACCACTCCCCGCTATGCCAGATGTATATAGATTTGCATTAAACGCTGAGTCTACACAAGCAGCTTCTGGTGGAAGAATATTCCTCGGAATGCAAGACATCGCCATACAAATGGACGAGGGTTTTGGAATCAACACAACAAGAGTTAGGTTCAGTAATCACAACCTACTAATGAGTGAAAGAGATGTAATAAGATTTCACCATGCACTTGGTGGATTCGACTTAGACGATAAGGGTCTACCAGTTTTGGGAACCTATATGTCTGATGGTAAAAGAAGGTTAGCAATGGCAATGGCTCGTCAGCCAACTGGAGCTGGCGAAATGGTGGGATTTGTCCAGTTTAAAGATATCGAAAGTTATCAAGAACTATTTGGACATAATAAACAATTCATGAAAGCCCTTGATCAAATGATAGGGGAGCAAGAAGAGATGTTGGCATATTCAGGTAGTTCACCCGAACTGCAAAGATTAAAGCTTCTAAAAACAAATTTAACAGAAAAACTAACCGCAGAAAGAATGACAGAAATTGACCAGTCTCAGTTAATAGATGATTTTGAGCAAACGATTATTGATGTTAGAGATAGATTGTATCAGGGTAAAGCTAGAAAATTTGATAGAGCATATTTTGAATCCCTAGGAGTGTTAAAGAAGGGCTCAAATCAAGTAGACTTTTTTGCCGGAACAAAATTAGTAGATCTTGCTGGAGTAGATCCCGGTTTAGCAATGCTTGGTTTTCAAAAACTAAAAACAGAAGTCTCTCAAATGAACCTGGAATCAAATGTTTTTTCTGCACTTCAAGACTTAATGACTGATCAGCAAAGATCTCAATTATCTGCTATTTTAAGCGATATAGAACAATTGAAGCCGCAAGCCTACGCTGGAATGTCTATACCGGGAGAAATTTACGATGACCTAGACGCACGACGAGCATTAGAACAGGCTCAACAGTCTTTATCTGATAAATCTAGTTTGTTTTATAAAACCTTGGACAGTTTTAACTTAGATAAAGACAAAGCCGCTGTCGCATTTAATGAATTTTATTTAAATATTACAGCTCAAGCTCAGATGGAAGAGGGTGGAAACCTAGGAAAGCATGTCAACAGAGCTACGTCAATAGCTGATGGAATTAATCAGTTTGAAAAAGCCTTTGGAGATGATGCAGAAATATTAGCAAAACTTAAAGACAAAGG
>Ga0099848_1001301_pt1 | contig 11635 bp, 12 predicted proteins | sample CB_VirMetaG_3_FD_78179 | JGI IMG/M metagenome (GOLD analysis project Ga0099848, IMG submission 78179) | Freshwater to marine saline gradient viral communities from Chesapeake Bay - CB_1508_1S Viral MetaG | ecosystem: Environmental > Aquatic > Marine > Coastal | place: USA: Chesapeake Bay... | reverse complement strand
TATGCTCTGCGACACCCTCCATCGCAGATATGAAGGACGGATTTTACTTGCCCATTAGTCCTGGTGGGGCAAGGTGTTTATGAGATTTGTTTATAAATCTTAACAAACCTCATTACTTATTTATAGTAGCAGGGAACACCATATCCGTCAAGCCCTTGACAGGTATCAGTTTTCTGAGTATAATCTGCTTTGTCAGGGTTGGAAGAGAGATATAAATCTTTATAAGCTTATACTAGAATTAACTAGAGCCATTCCAGTATAAGCTTTGGTTACTATTCCTGTTAGAGTATCTGTTGTAAAAATATCATAATAATGTCTACCATATGGAATGGTATCTGTTATTGTTCCTGCTATAGAAATAGTAATTTGACCAACAGTTGAGGCAATTCCTACATTAAAATCATAGGAAGTAGTTGATGTTGAATGTCTCTTAATCTTTGCAATTGCTGTATAATTACTTAAATCAATAATAGAAGAATCTGGATTTTTTAAGGTGTATACTTTTTCAAAGTCAGCACCTTGTTCTATGGTGATATTTTCTACAGGAACTGCCATTTATTTTATACTTTTAAAATATTTATATGTTATTAGACTCAATTATTCACGAATTTATCTTAGATAAACAAGAATATGAAGTATCATCTTGGATGAATACTGAAAATGTGACATCTAAAATATACAAATCAGAATATTTTTATAAAATAAGATTATCTTGTGTAAAGGTTAAAAATAAATTCTATGCAGAAAGTCTTGTAATATATCCAAATACATTTTATGAATCTCCAATATTTGGAACTGAATATATGAATATTGCAAATAAGTCTTATTTTGGTGCAATAGATTTTCACCCATTAAAAAATAACAATGAGTACTGTAAAAATTATGTTGAACAATATTTAGAACAATTTCCAAATAAAAAAATAGAACACTCAAAATATTATGATTTAGATAAATTTTTCTCCAATCATTTGTGGGTAAAAAAACAAAAGCAAGATTTAATAAATGAATATCAAATCTTGCTTAAGTGTTATTTGTATCAGTATCTAAAGTGTGTTAACAACTCTAATACTTTTTTAGATTCATTAAAGTGTCATTACGAATATAACAAGCATATGGGTGAAAATGACCCAGTTGCTGGTATATTAAAATCTTATTTTGGGGAAGAGTTTTCTAAAAAATATATTAAAGAGTTTTTATTTCCCTATTAATTTTTATTTTTTAGATAATCATCTAATCTTTTTTTATCATTGATTGACTTATTTGTAAGTCTTTGTTTTGTTTTTTCTGTGAGTTTAGTTGCCAACTCCAGATTCATATATCTTTTTTGTTTTGCCTTTTCTTTTTCTGGATTGATTTTAGACATTAGAGTAATGCGGCAATGAGACTTGCATTCTTTTTAATCCTCTCAATCTTATCTGCCAAAGTTTCATCGGAAGTGAGTGGTTGAACAGTGTTAATACCAACACCTACTTGATTGCTAATCAAGTCAACCGTTAATCTTGATACAACTCCACCATAAGAATAGAAGTGTGTAAAATCTGATGTTCCCGTTTGGAACTCAAATTGATTATCAGAAACAACTGTTTTTACATTAAAAATATAAGGTTGCGAAATATCACCAATATTAGGATAAACACCAGAACCAAGTTCAATGTCCGGGAACAATACTGTCGTTTGTCCAGCATCCTCAAGGCAAGTCATAGCAATACCAGAGATATGAACTCTATCTCCAACTGAAAGATTGTGAGTTGCAATACCAGTCGTAACAGTTACAATTCCAGTATTCTTATCATATTCAGCAAAGGTAATTGGCGATAAAACATTAAGAGCCGCTGGAGCAAGTGTTTTTTCAATAGTATTTCTTGCATAATAAATTTCAGGAGCAACAACTTCTTCTAGAACTAGTCTGCTTTGTTGCACATCAGTCCTTGTGTTGGCAATGTCGGTGAGAATTTGTTCAGAACGAACAGACTCAAGAGCCTGAACTGCAAGTGGTTGTTGGAGAGTAATCAAAACCCCATCAAATTTAAATGGATTATCAAGTTCATCTGTCAAAAGAACTCCATTCAACACATAGAGATCATCTAATTCTTGCGGAACTCTAACTCTCCAACCATTTGATAGGAATGCATAGAATGCAATCCTATTGTCTCCTCCTAATGGGTCTGCACCAACAGCACGGAATGCGGGAAGATATTGTGCATTCCCTTCCAATACCCATTGTTTCCACAATGAATAAACATACTGGACATTAAATTGAGTAGAAGCTGCTCCAACTACAACTTCCCTAATGTCTCCAATAAAGGAGACACTATCACTAGTTCCAGCAACTTGAAATGGATTAGGCATAGTATAAAGTGTTTAGTAAATTATGGCAAAAATCAGGTAGGATCGGAATAAACCCTTTCAAGTGCAGCAGCGATGTTAACAGTAATGTTCTTCTCTTTTGCGATTGGGAAATCCTGAGAAAGATACTGAGCACCACCAAGACCAATTGTAACAATCTTCGCAGAAGCATCTGTAGACTTAGTTCTATTTCTCTGCTGATTGTTATCATACGCAAAAGTGAAGTTGAATGTTCCACTTGAAGGAACATCAATACCATCCATATAAATCTCAGGTCTTGTATAGGTTTGTGCAGAACCTACATTACCCAAACCATCATCAAAAGTAAACTGTTTGTCTGATGTTCGGACAATCGTTGCATTATTTTCCTGGTAGTTAACATCAGTCTGAGTAAACTCAACTTCACCAGTATCAGTTGCTGATACGGTAAGGTTAATAGTATTAATACCAACACCAGCATTTGCAACTGCATCAAGATATGTGTAGTGGAGTCTGAATGTAGAAGTGGAACCAACACCAACTACGCTTGGAGAACCTCCAGATTCTGTAATATCTGCATATGTTTGTGCAACACCAACAGACTTCTGAGCATTTACATAATACTTAAAGGCAGAGTCTTGTCTCTTATCAAGAATCTTAATCTCACCTCTCATTGATTCGTGAATGCCACAGATATAGTAGTATTTGATTGTAGTATCATAATCTTCAGGAACAGTCATAGTAACAATACCAGCAACTCCACCAGCTATACCTCCATTATTAAATACACTGGCAATACCAGCACTGGCAGCAACATCAGTAAGAGCACCTGCAGTACCAGTCTGATATTCACCCTCAACAAATGGGTTTCCTATCTTGATATAAAATGGATGGCTAAGACCTGCGGCAGTGATATCAAACTCGGCAGTATCACCACCATAAACATAAAATGTTGGGTTTGCATCACCTACTGTATAAGTTTGACCACCATAATCTGCAGGGTCTGGGTTTACAGTTAATATGAATGCTTGTGTTGATTGATTGTCAACAGTATAAGTTACAATACCAGCAGCAAGAGTATCACAAGTAATACCAATACCAGGATTAGAAACGGTTGCAATTGCGACAACTTCCTGTCCATTTACGAATGGGTGGAATCCAACAGTATTACCAGAAACAAACTGGTTATTGGTTGCATCAATACCATCAGAAACACCTACAACACCAGTATCTTGCAGACCAAATGTGGTTGTAATACCAGGAACTGTCTCATCAGTATTGAAGAAAATCCAGAATCTTGCATCATCGTCAGCATTCAAGTTGGTATTGAAGACTATGTTATAAGAAGAAACAAATGGTTCAGTTCTGGTATTTCCAGTGTTGTCATAATAAACAACGTCGGTTAACTGACCAGAAGAAACGTTCTTGATATAAACACCGTAATTTACAGCACCACCAGTTTCACTGTAAATATCATTTCTCAGTTTAGCATAAAGAGTGTTACCGATGAATTCCAGAAGTGGTTCTTCAGTCTTACCAACTCTCAAGTCATTACCATACTCATTTCTAGCACCACGATCATCAGTACCGAAACCAACAGCAGACAACGAGTTCATCGAAGTGTATGCTACTCCAGCACTGGAGCCTCCAGGACCTGAAGTATCAGTCGTTCTATCAGGTGTTCTCAGTAATCCCTGAACATACTGATAAACATTGGTAATTGACTTCTGATTAGCATCAATGGTTACATTGAAGTTATATGTTGTACCACCAACTGTGTATTGAACTGGGGTTTGGTGGAATGAAACGGCAATACCAGTATAAGTGTCACCGGTAGCACCCAGAGTAGTATCAGAAATATCTACACCAGCAGTCTGTAAGTTTGAATCAATAGAAGTTGCAAGAGGAATTCTGTATGCCTGATAGTTAATTTGGGTTACACCGACCTGACTGATTGCCTGCTCGGCATAAGTTCTTGCCTTCTCTCTATTATAAATCTTGAAGTAATTATCATAATTATAATATACCTGATAGTCAGGAGCACCAGCAGAAAATTCATATAAGAATGGTTCGTTTGCTGCACCACCTTCTTCTGTGATATCAAAGAAGAAGTTAGGAGCATCCGTCTGATGACGAATAGATGCAATACCAGCATTGGCTGTGAGTGCAATACGATTAGTATTGTTTAATGCGTCAGTTAATGTTGGGTGGAACTGAATTCTAAAAGCTGTTGTTACGCCAACAGTTCCGTGTCTCTCACCACTTCTTGCACCTGTTGTAGTATTATCAGACTCAAAACGAATATAGTAGAAGTTATTGTGTGTTAATCCAATACCAACAGGAGTGCTGGTTGGTTCTTGGTATACAACCCTAGAACCCGTGTGCATATCAATCATCGGGGCAGTTACTGATACCCTATTAGCATCAACATCACTACCATTAAATGTAAATCTAGTTGAAGGATTTAACTGAGAGAAGTAGATTGTTGCATTAACTGGAGTATCACCCGCTTCATTTGTTGGTAGTGCAATTTCCCCCAGTGTAATAATACCGAAGTATTTTCTCTTGACGGCATTACCGTCTGCTGCGGTAGTTCTTTCTGCCCAACCACAATCTCTCAGAAGCTTTCTGGTAATAGCAGGACCTGTTGCGATACCTGGATTAGTGGCAAACCAATCCATTTCGGTTTCATCATCAGGTTCCCAACCGTTGATGAATTCAAAGGATTCTGGCGTGATTGCCTCCATCGGGAAGGGGAATTTAATCGCAACATTATCTTCCTTCCAAATCTGCTTAAACTTGGAATACAATGCCTGACCAGTAACACCACCAGTACCACCGTATCCTACAAGGGTGGTGTTACCGGCACCGATTTCACCATACTTTGGTGCGGTTAATACAAACTTACGATCATCATAGTCAATCAGCAACTGTGCTGGTTGACCTGCACTATTCTTACTGGCAGTATATGGATTAATTTTGGTCAAAACATTATACTCACCATAATCCAAAAAGTCTGGGTCTCTAATTACTGGCATTTTTCTTACAGGCGGCGTAAAAAATTTTTATTCTATAAGTTTATTTATGTATTATATCATTTAGTTATCTGAATATCAATTATTGTTTATCGTTTTGCGATACTCTATCCAGTTTCATATTTGATGCAATATTTGTAGGGTCATTTGAGCACGTAATACTTGAAATAAATTGTGGAACGTAATCAAGGTTGATGATTCTCACATCAATGGCAGTATCTTTTGCCATACCAAAACTGAATGTAGAAGTTCTACTGCTCTCAATTCCGACTGCATCATTGGGATTTGTTGTTCCAATTCCCACAGAAGTTGCAAATAAATCTTGACCTGCAACAAGAACTCTAATCTCAGTGGCATCTTGAGGTTCTGGTGTTACTGGTAAACCAGTTACATTTACAGTCACAGCAGCATTGAATGCAACTGTTGCCCCTACACCAGTAAGTTTATAAGATGGTGCAGCAGTCGCATCATTACCAGTAATATTAAAAGTAACATTGATACCTGCACCATTAATATGAATTGCTGCATCATCAGTATCTGTTGCACCAAAGTTTGTAAAAGTATTATTTACAAAGTCATAAGAACCTGATGCAGTAACTTCTAATCCGTGACCACCACCAGTTCCTCCGCCAATAAATGAAGTATTAGAAATATTATTTGGTGTAGAACCTGCAAAAACATAAGTGCCGCCAATACCAGTCTCAACAGTGCAGTTATCTAATGTTCCAGAGTTAAGTGTAATTTCTTCACAATTAATCCAAGTAGTATTAGTTGCTGTTGTGAATCCAGACAATGTTGTTGGGCCCCATCTAGCAAAAACACATCCGTCCAACTGCACATCACCAGGACTATTTGTTGCGGACCCACAATCAAAATATCCTTTATCATAAGGGTCGGCAGAAATAAATGTAAAGTTGTTAAAAATACAAGTAGTTAATCCACCCCGAACTTTAATGCCAGTAAAATTACTTAAAGTATTAAAAAACGGTGATGCCTCTTCTGATAATGGATTTTTATTTGGAACAGAAATAACTCGGTTTTGATCTTCAAAATAAGTATCAGTTGTGGTATCATCTATTCCAATAGAAAGTCTACCCTGAAGTCTTGCCCCAGTATCCGTGGCAGCAAACACACCAAACTGATTGGTATTAGAATCATTTACAGATGTTACAGTTCGGATACCAACAGCATTAGTACTTTCTCCCCTAGAAGCAATAAGACCAGTGCCTACTCTAATAACATCACAGGCAACGTTTGCTTTACCCACAGGTTGAGCAATATTAGCATGAACACCAAATCCACTCACAGTATTAGTAAAACCTGCCCAGTTATTTACTGCTCCAGTATTAAAAGGAGTTGCTACATAACATCTCCAACCACCAGTAAGGTTTTCATTACCGTCAACATAAAACTCTTTTCTATTAGTAGTTCCACCATCACTCAAATACATTCTAAGTCCACCATTCGCAGTAGTATTTGCGGCAGGAAAACCAGTAAGATACATCCAAATATATGCGTGCTCATCGGCAGCAAATGTATGAGACCCTCCAGTATACTGAAATCCTCTTAAGGTATTGGATACCGTTCTTGATACTGAGAATGAACCCTGAACATAGTAGTCACCTTCATTGTTTAGGGCACCACCACCAGTAATGTTGGTCCATCCAGTAATAGTTTCTGCAGTATTAATTGTTGTTAAACCAACTGTAACAGAAGGTGCTGCCATTATCCTTTCCTAACTACTTTTTTAGATGCTTTCTTTTTTGGTTTGCCATTGGCACAGCAATGGTCATTCGTCTGATGCTGCTGCGTCATTTTCTGCTTGTGCCTTAGAACGGAGTTTGATAATCAGGTCACTCTGCAAAGTCATTTCATAATCATCATTACCATAATCAATATCCAGACATACGGGAAGAGAATCTTTCAGTATCTCTTTACCATCTTCCTCTCCAGGTTTTGCCCAACCAAGTGCTACGGTAAGCTCTGGTTTGATGGTGATATGAAGATTGCCCTGCACATCATAGAAGTGGGACATATATTTTTGAATTACGGGGTCAAATGCCATTTTCTACAAAAACAAATCTGAAGTATTTATTATACTATAAAACATTCACAGAAATCAAGTTTCCGTTTCCATCATAACTGAATGTCTTACTTACATAAACACCAGTGCCTACGATGCTTGTAAGAATACCTGCTCCATCATAATAGAATGTCTTAGTGCCTTCTGATGTGGTGATGGTAGATAGAGTGCCTGACTGATATTCTAAGGTCTTATCAAGATTTGATACAAATTCACCAGTAAATGCAGTTGCCGTTACAACACCGGAGAATGTTGCATTCCCATCAGCACTAAGTATTGTTGTTGTTCCCGGAAAACCAATCTCAATTCCAGACCTTGCAGTAACTAATCCAATCGCATCAATGTTAGTTACATCTTCATAAGTCAGTGTTCCTGCAATTGAAACATTTCCTGTGAAGGTTGCATCAACACCGATAATGTTAGTAACATTAATTGATGGGGAACCAGTAAGGTTTTCTGCAACTGTTGCAATCCCTGCTACATCAGCATAAGAAGAAATGCCTGCGTTTGTGGCATAAGCAGCAGTGTCGGCATTGACTCCAGTTAGATTTGACCCGTCACCATAAAATGATGTTGCTGTAATAACACCAGTTATACTAACATCACCAACAACATCAAGAGCTACCTGTGGATTAGCACTATTAATTCCAACATTAGAGTTTCTGTAAATGTTATCACCCTGCTCACTCCACAAAGATGATGCGGCACCAGGACTGATAAACTTAAACTTTTTCGTCGCAGCATCATAAGACAAAACCTTACCATTGGAGATAGAAGACCTATCAATATCATCCAGGTAGCGAAGATTGACTTCACCACCTCCACCTAGACTCATTAATTGTTGCTGAACTCGGTTAATGAATGTTCTATAATGATTTGCTAAGTCATCAAAGGTTACAAACTTTTGTTCAAGTGGAAGTAATGGGTCGATATCTTCTTTGACTGTAACTGGTTGCTCCTTGAGTTTCTCAATCTCTTTAAAGGCTTTCTCAATTTCAATCTCAAGTCCAGTCGGATCAAATGCTTCAGGTATCTCAAGACTTTCTACTTTGGTGACCGATTTTTCGACAGAACGAATGGCAAGTTTAATATCAATAAGACTATCTCTTACCTTATCAATGTCCTCAGATAGAATTTCAATCTCTTCATCATAATATTTGATTTCAGGTATCTCTGGAACTTCTGGTATCTGTCCCTCTATATTTTTAATCTCTTCTCTAAGTGCCCCAATATCATCTTCATAATATCTAACCTCAGGGACAGTTGGTATTCTGTCCTCCACACTCTTGATTGCTTCTTCTAACTGAGCAATCTCATTCTCATAATATCTGACCTCAGGTAGTTCAGGAATACTTCCACGAACTTCTTCAATTAGACCTAAGAGATTTTCTAAGTCCTCATCATAATACTTAATATCAGGAACTTTGGGAATGGAATTTCTAACTGTTTCTATTTGCTCCCTTAAAGAAGAAAGTTCATCATCATAATATCTAACCTCAGGAAGTGCAGAAAGCTCTTTCTTAATCTCAGCAACTCTTTCATAGAAAGTTTCTTTCGTTGCCGCAATATCGGTATGAATATCAGTCGGGTCAAATACTTCTGGTATTTTTCTCTCGTCAAGCTTTACCAGATCCTTAAGCATCTGGTGAATAACCTTCTTAATTTCTTTAAGATTTTCACCGTGCTGTTGGAATATCTCAGACCCAGATATTTGGAGTTGGTCTACTCTTTCAGTAAGTTTTTCCAGGTCTTCATCATAATACTTGACCTTCGGGAGTTCTGAAATATATTCTTTCAGTTGGTTAATTCTATAATTTAATGGACCCAAATCAACTTCATTCAGTTCTGCTTTATTTGAAATGAGAACTTCTAACCTAGAGATTTCTTCGTCAAAATAACTTGGTTTATTAATTTCTGCAGCAAGTTCTTCAACTCTTTCTTGAAGAATTTCAATAGCATCTCTTGGTTTTGGTGGTTCTACGGCAGGTTCTTCTACAACCTCAACAACTGGCTTGGGGTCTAAAAGTTCTTTGGGTGATATCACCCTCCTATTTCTCTTTTCTTCTTCTAATTTCTTTTTTTCTAATTCGGCAGCACGAATTTTCTTCTGCTCTTCTTGCTGCAGATAAAATTCTTTCAATTGTAAAGGTGATAATAATTTCTTTTTCAAAATATTTTAGGTGCTATTCTACCAACCATATTTATTAATTATAATAAATATCAATATCATATCAAAAATGCCTAGGGAATGGAATACCCCCATTCGGGAACCTTGGAATGCACCAATACACAATATTCTAAAAGCAATAGATAATCACACTCAAGAATACTTCAAGAGTGGTGATACTTGGCATCTTGAAAAAGCATCATTATTACGACAATATGTTTCGGAATTGAAGACCTGGATACATAAAACGGAAAAAAATGGACCTTAAAATCAATATGGGAACTATCGCAACTTCAATTATTGGTGCTGCTCTTATTGGTGGTTTCACTGGATTTTGGACAGTATCTCAAAATACTTTAGTGAATACCAAAGATGTTCAAACAGTAAAAGATGATGTTGAAGAATTAAAAGATGCGCAGAAAGAGCAACAAAAACTTCTCATAGAGATTTTGAGGGAGGTTAAAAAATGAATACTTTTACTGGTGGAGACATAGTTCATAGTGTGAATATTCTATTGGGTATTGGACTCACAGGTGTTGCTTGGGTAATCGTAAAAATCCTAATGTTGGATTATGAAGAGGAAGAAACTTCTACCAATTCTCATCATACTTCGTCTTCTGACGAATGATGGAATCTTTTTAGAAAACCGAAGAAATCAGTATAAACCACAACCAGCAGAGATTCGTGCTGCTATCAAACGACCCTGGAAAAGAGGCAAAAAAGATGTATCAATACAAGATAAAAAAAATCAACAGAGTCATTGATGGAGACACTGTTGATTTGGATATTGATTTAGGTTTTGGTGTAACTATAACTCAAAGAGTGAGATTACTTCACATTGATGCAGCAGAAATAAGAACCAAAGACCTTGAAGAAAAGGAAAGGGGTTTAGAAGCAAAAGATTGGTTAGAAAAAGAACTCTCCCGTGAAGGAGAGTGGGTCATCAACACAACCAAGGATGATAAGTATGGAAGAATTCTTGGAGAACTCTATTTGGTTGGTGACCCAGTTACAGTCAATGAGAAGATGATTAACGAAGGTATTGCTGAAGTCTATCAGTAATATTATTCAAAATCAACAGAGAAGTCATCATCCATAAAAGGAATATCAGGAATCTCTACGATTTCTGGTGGTTCTTCATATGTATCAAAATAAGAATCGTTCATATCTTCATAGTTATCATAAGTATCAAACTCTTCAGTTGGAATATCATCAACAGGATTTTCATCCAAGAATTTTTGAACTAGTAAGTCAAAATTTCCACCAAGGTCTTGGTCGTTTTTAGCATTGTTATTGTTGAGTGAATTGCCTGGAGAATCATCATCTCCGTTTCCCCATCCATTGTTTCCTTTGTTTGGGATTCCACCTCCTCCATTAGAAGTATCATCTTCATCAGATTGATTTTGATTCCCATTAGCATTTGATGGTCCATTTCCTTTCCATCCTGGTTGTTCCCCATTATTATCATCTTCTCCTCCTTCCATTGGCCCTGCGTTGGGGGTGTTGTTTCCGTTGTTTCCAGAATTTCCAGTAATTCCATCAAAGGGAGAGTTCCCTACTGGTTTATTATTTCCAGGATTTTGACCTGATGTTTCAGGTGGTCCAGGTGGTTCTGGTGGTTCTGGTGGTCCAGGTGGTTCTGGTGGTTCTGGTGGTTCTGGTGGTCCAGGTGGTTCTGGGGGCTCAGGAGGTCCACGTGGTTCTACAGGTGGTTCTACAGGTGGTTCCACTGGAGGTTCTACAGGTGGTTCTACTGGTGGTTCCACTGGAGGTTCTACTGGTGGTTCCACTGGAGGTTCTACTGGTGGTTCCACTGGAGGTTCCACTGGAGGTTCTACAGGTGGTTCTGGTGGTCCAGGTGGTTCTGGTGGCTCAGGAGGTCCAGGTGGTTCCACTGGAGGTTCTACTGGTGGTTCCACTGGAGGTTCTACAGGTGGTTCTACTGGTGGTTCCACTGGAGGTTCTACTGGTGGTTCCACTGGAGGTTCTACTGGTGGTTCCACTGGAGGTTCTACAGGTGGTTCT
>Ga0099848_1001300_pt1 | contig 11636 bp, 11 predicted proteins | sample CB_VirMetaG_3_FD_78179 | JGI IMG/M metagenome (GOLD analysis project Ga0099848, IMG submission 78179) | Freshwater to marine saline gradient viral communities from Chesapeake Bay - CB_1508_1S Viral MetaG | ecosystem: Environmental > Aquatic > Marine > Coastal | place: USA: Chesapeake Bay... | reverse complement strand
GATAACTATGTAGACTACAATTGCTACCACTCTTTTCGATATAATCACGCATTTCAGTGGTGTTTTGATATATTAGATCCCAGTTATCTACATTCATCCATTCTTGATATCGTTCTCTATTGTATCCTATTACACTAAAACGATATAGTGCGAGCCCAGCATCAACACAATCACGCATATATTCGCCATGCATACCACTGCCGTTACTGTATATAAAAGGACGAAACCCTCGGCGTGCAACTGCTTCTATATAACGTGGAAGCTCAGGCTCTAGCGTTGGTTCACCGCTACCTTCTAAGTTGACAACAGGGGTGCCAGTTAATTGATCTAATATATTTTCAAATAAGTCAAACGGCATACGTCTTAAAAAACCAGACTCTCGACCTGGACTAGTTTGCGGACACATTTTACATGTGTAATTACATCCGCCAAATACTTCTATTACTGCTCTTTTAAATTCCATACCAATACTCGTCCTGCATAGGATCAATACTTATTTCATTTATATTAATGTGTGCTGGTTGACCAATAATCCATTTAATATATTCAGCGGCTTGATCTATATCCATGCAACGTCTGTCAGGATGCTTTTGTGCGTTGTTACTTAGTGTGCCAAAACTTATATAACTTATTTTAGGCATACGGCTCCACACCCCGCCTATTGCTAGTGTATTGCTATAATCACGCAATGCTTTCTTTTCTGCATTATACAGCCATGCTTTGCCGTTCTTGACTCTATCAGTTGTACTGCCAATTACAACAATATGTGCTAATTTACCAGCATCCTTTAGGCTCTTGTATACTGCATCTAGTAGCACAGTTTGTTGAAACTGCCACAGTGCACAATTGATTATAATGACATCATGATTGAGTGCCGCAGTAGCAAATGCTGTACGGCCAGTTTTTTCTACTAAATCATGTCCAGTGCTTCTGCTCATAAACTCTGCATCTGGATATAGTTTTTGCAATGCCTGTGCTAGCCCATAATCTGGGTTACCTGATATTAGCATTGATTATCTCCCATATTTCAGGATTAACATCCGAAAACTTCAAGCCCTGATAGTTGTCTAGTATTATAATACTTTTATATAATTTGTCAAACTCTGGTTGTATTTTGATATCGGCTTGAATAATTCGATCTAAATTATTGTTTCCTGACAAGTATTGTTGTCTTGTTGCTAGCGGAAGCTGATACATGCTTAAATATTCTGGGTGTGTTAATTCAGAAAATCCAGTGCCTATTTTATTTTGTTCACAAAAGTCAATTAAACTGTTTAATCGATTAAAATTTAATATACTTACTGTAATATTAGTTAAACAATGAAATCCGTTGTTTTTAAATTTTTGAATGTTTTCTTGAATAACTTGCCAATCAACACCCCAGCGTATAGTATTAGCTAACTCACCAGCACCATCCAAACTAAAAGCAATAGTGGTATTAAATTGTTTTAGTTTTTTAATAACATCATCAGTAGGATAGACACTACCATTTGTAGTAATGTTTAAAAATAATTTACTTTTGTCCTGGACTTCTCGTTGTAGCTTGTCCAAGAACCATTCAAAGTTTTTAGCATAGAAAGGTTCTCCACCTTCCAATTTTACATGCCTGGCATGACTCAAGTCAGTGTTTTCAAAAACTTTTTTAAATTGTTCTTGATAGGAACGATAGTCGGTAACTTGATCTAATTTTATACCCTCAGTATTAAATTGTTCGATAACTGAATGTGCACTGCCCCACTTACTACTAGCACCAGGATTACAAATACGACACATCATATTACATGTGTAATCTAGTGAGATTTCTAAATCTTGTATATAGGTTGGGTTAAATAAATTATACTTGCCGTACATTTTGTTAGTAAATTCTCTACGGCTTTGCAATCCAGCACTTTCACTTACACTACAACTACGACATCCTTTGGGAAACTTTCCATGATTTAAATCTGATTTAATCGATCGGTATGGTTCTTTATAATGTATTCCATCCAGGGTATCAACATCGAATATCGTAGGTAACAGTTTACTGTCGGCAAACTTACAACAAGGTCGTAAACTGCCTCTACTGTTCACAACACTTATTCCTGTTTGGCTATGTACGCAAAATTTAGTCATAATAAGCTGCTTAAATCCTTTTTCTTTACACTTTGTTTTTGTGAAATAAAGTCTTCTAACTTGTTTTCTGGTGTGGCTGTGCCAATTCTATCATGCATCGTTTGTAAGAAGTGTTTGAATTTGTCTCGATTTTTTACCGTTCCTTGCCAATCAAAACTATCAAATACTTGTTGTGCAGCACTAATATAATGCCGATCAACCTGCGGTAAATATTGTATGTCCAGGGCACGTGGACGTTTAATGTAATTTCCTACCCAGCCAAATGTTTTTTCAGGTGCATGTTGATCCATGGCATGATGTACCCAACTAATGTAATCTGCAAATCCACGTATGCTGAACGCATTTACAGTTGCAGCTAATGTAACATCTTGTATTTTTGGATGTTGGGCATACTGTACAAAGTTTTGTTTAAATCTATTCCAATCTAAACCATACCTAAGTAACTCTGAATCCTGGCCCACAGTCTCATTACTAAACGCCACCCCCCAGGACATATCACTTTTCTCAATAATATCGAACAGTCTTTTCATTAATGCTGGTTTTGTATTTCCGTTTGTACATAGTTCTATTCGTACATCCAAATCCAGCGTACTGATATATTCTACCATTGGAGCAAATCGTTTACTGGCTGTAGGTTCACCGCCCAAAAAATTAAACACAACTGACCCCCGCAATGTGCCTAACCATTCTTTGAATGTTTCAAAGTCAGCATCAGTTCCAGCATCACGTATCGGTTTGCCCTCTTCTTGTGCTATTTGGCTACTGGCATCTGCTGCACAATATAAACAACTTAAATCACACACTGTATCCAGTGTTACATCAATATAACGAACGTCACTTTGGTCAGCTGACAATTCTTTAAAATTATCGTATTTGTTCATCCAACTACGATAACTATTGCGGCCTGCACGTTCGTCTGCCCAACAATATTCACAGTCAGGGTGTTGTTCACCTGCCAGTGTTGATCTTCTTCTTTGTTGGATATATGGACTGTTATCAAAAAAATCTATTGTTAGTGTGTCTGGCATTAGATAGTCAGCACTCATACAACAATTTCTAACTAATCTGTTTGCAAAATCTACGTTTACATCAGTCCAACTTTTGGAACATGCTGTTTTCATACAACTACTTATGTCAGAATAAAACAGGCGCCTGAGGCGCCTGTTTTAATAAGAATTAATTACGTGTTACTACGATGTCTTCTTTTTTACGTGTTGGAAAAATTAAACCAGTTTTTTCATGTATTCTACGATTACGTGTTGGGTCTTTAAATCCAATGCCCTGAATCATAGCTGGCTTATTTTCTAATCCAAGCAACTCTTTAATTTCCATTGTTTTAAAACACTGGCAGCATCCTGTGCTGTATCCTAGCATTGCAGCGGTTAAGTTAACATATCCACTTGCAATACCAATTGCTGTTGCACGATCTCTTTCAAATACTATCATGTCTGCTTCATCTTTGTGTTCCCACATTTTACGGCTTTTTTCGCTAAGTGTGTCTACTTCAAGTTGTTCAAACACGAAAATTGCATTTGCTAGAGTCTGACTGTTAGTACTTTCCACCATATTTCCGTTTTCGTCATATGTATGTGTGCCAGTAGCTAATTCATGTACAGCTTCAATAGTGTCTCTGTCTGTAATTACATGCAATTTATAAAATGCAATGTTTTGTTTGCTTGGGCAGTTGGTTGCAGCATGTATAAGGATATCCAGATCAGCTTCTGGTATCTTTTTACTCAAGTCAAAGTTTCTTTGGCAATGCTGACTACGAATAACTGCTTTTTTAATATCAACTGTTGATAGTGTCATGTCAGTCTCCTTTTGATACAACTATTTATCTTGTCAAAAAATAATTTTATCGTTATATACGTATTCTTTAATTCTTTCCATTCCAGTACGTGAATGTAATTGATCCTGCAATACTACAATTTTTTTAAACTTTGAAGTATCATCATATGCTGGTGTTTGCATATATTTTATAATTGGATTATCAGCTGGCATAATCTCTGTTAGTCTGTCCTTGACACGCTGTTCTAAATTTGCTATGTCTAAACCACTGGGATAATGAACAAATGTGGCATCAGCATGTGCGTGTACACCTTTTTCTTGTATACGTGAAGCTAGTTCACTTAAATCATCAAATATTTTGTCTGCATAAAATGCATGATATGCAGTACTAGTACAAACCAAATAAACACTTTCGATGTTATTGCACTTGTCAATTATAGTGAATAAATTGTCTACCACTTTTTGATAATTACCACCTTGTCTAAAATAGTCAAATAGCTCTCCAGTTCCATCCATACTGACTGTTATGTTTATTCCTTTAAAATGTCGCCATAATTCAGCCAAGTTATAATATTTAAATTGAATCATACTCATATTAGTATTGTAACCAAGAACAATGTCTTGTGAACGATTTTCGTCAACAAGTCTCTGTAAAAATCTATAATGATCTAAATGATATAATGGTTCCCCACCACTGAATGTTATCTTTTTAACAGTAGGTAAAACGTTTTGTATGACATCTTCCAAGTGTTCTGGACTGATAGTTTGTATAGGACTGTCGGCTTTGCCCAGATGGTCAAAGTTTAATTCTTGTAACTCACGATCTATTAACGGGTTACGCTTTCCCAATAATTCAAATTGACTGTTACTATCTGCCATACAATGACGACAATAAAAGTTACAAGTGCGACTAAACTTTAATTCTAAATCTACAACTCCTGACACTGCTGTTTGAGTAAAATCACATCCCCAGTCCTGTTTAAGGCTTTTTTCTCTGTAACTGGTTATACCATGTGCTTCTTTGTATGCACAGTCTTCGCAACCAGGCGGAAATTCTCCAGCTTGTAAACTTTTTCTAACTGATTGCATGGCAGTACAATTAACTGCTTCACTAGGCAAAGTATCTGTCATACTAGCTATAGGCTGTTTTTTAATTTTAAATCTAAAACATGGCGCATATTCTCCTTGTAAAAAGTCTAGATGCCCCCATGCATAATTACATTTTATCATTTTCGTATGTTCTTAATTCTTTTGTGTGAATCCAATTCCAGTTTTTTTGTTCTTCTTTTTCTTTTATTACGTTGTTAAATTCTTGATATCGTCTTATACGTTCTTCAGTTGTGTTGTCGCCGTATTTCCAATCTCTAGCATTATTATAATATTCTAAATCATGTTTAACTATATCATATATTTCACCATCCAACAGCATGGGTGTAGCACTAATAAACATTCGTCTTTCGCCAGTTTTACTATAAACATATCCTTGATCATATAGTTGTCGTAATATTGATATTTGATAATCATGATCTTTACGTGTTTCTATTGGATATCCAACAATCATTAATATACTACTAGTTATATTATATTTCCTCATCAAATTAAAAGTATTCCACATAGCACTGTCTGTGTGCTTTTTACCCATATGGTATCTTATACTTTCTTTAAAATGTTCTATACCGATTTCTAAATCTATACAACCACTCTTTTTAGCTAATTCAAAGTCGCTATCTAAAGTACTTGTTTCACTTCTAACTATCCACTGACTACTCCATTTAATATCTAAATTATAATCTATTAGAACATTTACAAGTTCTCGATATGCTTTCATATTTCCATTAATTAAACTATCAGTAAACTTAATTTGATCTATATTATAGCGTTCTTTAAGATACTTTATTTCGTCAGCCACGTGTTTACCACTTCTATTTGTGTACTGTGGCCAAATATATCTAACATTGCAAAATGTACAACTCTTGACACACCCACGGCTTGCTGTTACATATGCTACTTGACGTCCTGACGGTGTTGGATATCTATTCCAATCAATATCATCATAATTGGGAAACGGAATAGTGTCCATATCCATCACCTGATGTGTCATGTTTTGCTCAGTACCATCTAATATTTTTAGCAATGCATATTCACCATCGCCTATAACATAATGATCACACAGTCCAGTATTAACTAACTTTTTTACATTATACCTGTCAATTGTTGCACCGCCCCAGATTATTTTAACATTACTAATATATTTTCGTAAGTACTGCGCAATAGTAATTGCACAACTGCGGCTGTACTGACTTAATAAACTTAATCCAACGTATTTGGGATTTAGTTTAATAATTTGATCTATCCATTTATGAAATATTTCCGAATTCTCTTGTGCAAACTTTTCCCATTCAGGATTTTCTTGATCCCATTCTCTCATAAACAGATCATCATTATTATGGAATAATTCCCAATGTTGATTGTCTTTTCGCAAATAGTCAAACAAGTCAATGTTTAAATCCAATACATGTGCTGTATACCCGTTATTTTCACAGACCTGTTTTAAAACTGCAGGTCCCACTGTGGGTGATTCTGGTTCTATTTTAGGTACAATACACAAAACAACATCTGTCAAACCAGTAATTCCTCTAGTGTACCTTCAAAATTTATAAGTAATCCCATTTTCCAAGGACCCACTAGTTTACCAGTACAATGTAAATTATTGCTGTTAAACACTACCATGTTGCCAGGCCGCCAATCATACGCTGTTCCAGTTAATCCATAAAACAACTCCGGAGTGTGATTATTAAATTCTAGATATTCACTGTAAAACTTTTCATCAATAGGTTCTTCAGTACAATCATATACTCTAGGATCCTCATAGGGAGTCATTGGTACTTTTTTGTTACGATCAAAATTGTAGTTGTCTAAATCTTTACGCTTACCATACCAAGTTTGACCAAAGCCGTTGTCAGTCCACTGATCAAAAACCATAAAGTGTTGTGGAGGATCAGTTACTTCTAGATGTATAGGAATGTTTACATTAATCATTTGTACAGGTTCATCGCTGTCAACGTGTAGACTATATAAATTAGTATGTTTGTATATGTTTCCACCTGAACCACGATTGGTTCGAAAATACTTACTAAGAATAGGGTCCAGTACATCCTGTAAATGACGCCAAGGATGATTTATTTTAATAACATTGGGATTGTTGGGCTTGTGTATGTGTAATTCAGGATTATTGTCAAAAAAATCTTTAATATATTTGCATAATTCAAGTGGTATTACATCTTCAAAGACAGTGTGTTTCATATAATTTCCGATAAAGCAATGGATCTACGTCACTCAGTGAACGGCCATGGTATTCGTCTAGGCGTCTAGTATTATTTAACAACTTTTCCCACTCTTGTGGGTTGTGTTCAGTATTACGTATAAAATTTTGTATAAGCTTATATGCAAAGTCATGATCTGCATTTTGTTCAAGCACCCACTCTTTAAAGTTTTGTGGTGCTATGCTTAAACTTTGCCATAACGGATCACGTACCCAATCTACACTTACATCATTACCTTCACGATCCATTAGAAATGTAAGCGTTGAACTGAGCTTGTTTGCCACATATATACTTACAACCGTGTGAAAGTTTACATGACTGTTTAACAGTTGACTTCTGTACCATGTAGCATTGTCATATACATCTGTGTATAAACCACCTATGCGCTGGTAGTCATTAACAGGATGCCAGGCATCCAAACTTACGTTTATTTCTATTTCATTAAAACGATTAAGCTTTTCTAATAAAGTAACTGATGGACGCCTACTTCCGTTTGTGCTTATCTGCAGTCGTATATTTTTAAACTCTGCGCCTTTAGATTCTAAATAGTCCAGGAACGGTTCAAAGTTTGGACTCATAAATGGCTCACCGCCCAGTAGTTTTATATATTCTAAATGACTTAGATCGTGCTTGTCAAATTTAGTAAAGTTAGGCTCTAGTTTTTTATGTACACGCCATCCCATGTGTGCATCACGGCGTTGTAACTGGCTACTAAATTTGCTGTCACACATCCGACACTGAAAGTTACATAGGTTGTCTATACTCATTTCTATATAACGTATGTGTTCTGGATCGTCAGTCAGTGTATCAGCATCAATATGTGGGAACAAACTATTCATCCAGTGGCGCAGACTGCGATTGCGTTTGTGACCAGCCAACACTTGCTCTTGTTCATAACACTTGGTGCATTCTGGTCGTGTATGACCGGCCAACATGTCGCTACGCAACTGCCGCCAGAATTCATTAGACATATCAAAGTTGTCCAGCGTGGGGGCAGCTTCAGCATCGCCCTCGCTGTATTGAAACCTACAACAGGGCTTGATTTGTTCATTTGGTCTTACACATACATGCACCCAAGGCAATACACACCACGTACTCATCTATCTACATCTACACTTGCAAAACCAACAATACTACGTTTGTATTCAGTACTTGTGTCTGGTAACCTGTCCTCAGACAAAAACCAACTGCTAGAATGCCAGCGTCTCGTATCAAAAACCATACATGTTCCTATATCCCACTGATAGACGCTATGCAATTTTAAATCCAGATATTCTTTTGAATATTCAGTGTGTGGCGGATTATATATAGACACTTCTGTATCTAATATATAATCTGTTCGATATTTAAAGACTTCGTCATTATCAGTATACCTCATTTCACCTTTACGATATAACATTTTGCGAGGTACATTACTGATACGATCATAGTTTACAGTATAAGGTTGCTTGCAGTTCCATTCCAATGGAATAATAATACCAAGCACAAGATAACAATCATGTGTTATAACATCTTTATTTGGTTTCCAACTGTTGGGGAAACTCAAATAGTCAGTGTGTAAACCAGCTGGCTCTCCGCTGTGAAAGTATTCCCAATTCCAATCATAATCTAGTCCTAACTGTTCGTTCCAGTGAGTACTAAGCCAGTTTTTTGTTTCTTTGCTTACATTGTTAAATCTATTAAACGCATTACGCCCACTACGTTTAGCATCAGGACTTTCCCAGGTTTTACGAGCTTCAGGCAAAAACTGTGTGGGGTCAAATTGCAAACGCCAGCTACCATATTTTGGTCGATATTCTTCGTACTCACTTAAATCTTTAAATCCGTCTTTCATTAAATTATCCTTCCAAATGCCCACCAACGCTCTTGACAAAAGAAACAATGTTCGCAATGTACAAAGTTTTGCCCAGTCCATTCACAACTATATGTGTAAGGATAAAGTGTATCTAATACTCCGTATTCTAAATATGCTTGATATACATCACGTTTGTCACTGTTTGCCCAGGGTATAACCTGTACAGTGTTGTTTAGTTTTTTAATAACGGGCTCAACTTGATTGTCACGTTCGTCGTCCCGACCTGATTGATGGTCAAATACATCCTCTATATCTAATCCATGATCATGTGTTTCAAAATACTCACGCAATTGATCCATAGGAGGATTGCGTGTAAGTCCGATATATACTGCATCTAAGTTGTATTTTTCTACACAATCTGTTTGCATTTGGTTTACACCCGCAACATACGGGTCAGGCTTGAACTTGTCAACAAAGTCAGGTTGATAGTGCAGGTGCCAAGCATACGGCTTTCGTCCAGTTAACTCAGTAACACGATCAATAACTCGTGCAGTGCCAGTTTGATACCAATCTTTGAGTTTTGTATCCATTGTCATAGGAACAACTTCCAAATCAGTGTCATGCATTAATGCATAATAAAGTAAACTGCTGTCAGCACCGCCGCTCAGCCTAACACCAATTCTCCGCCACTGTGGGTCTAAGTATAAATCCATGGAAAAAATTCCTTCATTTTTGTTTCATCGGCCTGCCATACCCTAGCATTCCTGTCTAATAATTGTTGTATCTGTTTTTCAGTTGGCTCAACATATTCATAAATTAAACGTTCTTTAAAATTTGTCCAAGCTGGCACAGCGTTTTCCAATCGTATTGCTTTAAAATCTTTAATCATATCTTGTCTTAGTTCCATGGGAACAAATCTAAAATTTAAATATTCTGGTGTAAATATTTCATTGAATGTAACCAGTGCGTCTGGATATTGGTTAGCCCAATGAAAAAAATCTACTATACCCAATAAGTTGATGTTTCCAATACATGGTACTAATCTTACATGACACTTACTATTATATAGCAAATGAAAATTACGCTTTACAATCGACCAACGTGCAGGAAATCTCTGAAATTCAAACCATTTCCCAACACCATCAATACTAGCCATGATGTCTACATGATCAAAGTTATTAAGTATTTCCAACATACGTGGCTTTACAGTTGTACAGTTAGTGATTAGTTCTATGTGTATGTCAGTTCTTTTTGCTGCTACAAGTCTGTGTAAAAACTGTTCTACTTCTGGCATAATCATTGGCTCACCACCTGCAAAACGAACAGCCTCTAAACTAGGTAGTGCAAACACTTGGTCAAGTAGTGCAGTTGTGTCTGTTGTGCCATAGTTCTTTCCCATTATTTTAGCAATTTGGTCACTGTCACTTGGACTACACATTTTACACTGTAGGTTGCATTTGTTACTCAACCGTAGATCAACATGTTTGATTTGTGGAAATAATGTATAAACATCTGGTGTGTAGTACATGTTTTGTTGACGCATACTAGGGGTACCGTTGCGTTCATTAGCCCAACATGTTTCACATGCAGAGTGTTTAACACCACGTTCTGCTGCAACACGAATATTGTCAAATTCTTTACGAAAATAAAAATCATTTAAATCAACATCAGCCCAATCGTCTTTGTACAACAACCGATCTTGCAAACAACACATGCTTACATTACCTTTGTTATAGTAAAAACTATTGTACATAAACTGACAATGACTATTTTCGTTCATTTCTTTCCGTTTCGTTTAACCCAGCATCTGTACCACGCTCATCGAAAACGCCTTCAATTAGGTATCGCAGTGGAGTTCTTATACCAAATTGATGTTTGCCATTTTCGTCATGCAACCACCCTACATGTATGCTATCACTTTCCTCTAGATTAAAATCCTGACATACTTTTGTATATAATTCTTCGTAATTACTCCACCAATAATCAGTGCCAAATTGTTGCATGGCATTGACACCTAACCACATATCACTAACATTGCAGTAATTAAAGTCATTCATAATACTAATAGGACCAACAGTTTTTTCCCTGGTATAGCGTATACCAATACGTTGACTGCCCATGCCCAATGCTTTACTTAAACTAACACTTACACTTTTTATAGCAGGATGTGTAACATCTAATTCAAAGTTACGACACTGACCAAACCAAGCACCATCAATGTGTACAGGAATATCGTGCACTGTACAATGGTCCAATAGCTTATCAAAGTCTTCATGTACACCTGTTGTAATACAACTAGGATAACTTACTACAAAAACATTTCCAGTTTGTAGTTGACTATAGTGATCTATTTGTGCTACCATAAAGTCAGTTAAGCGGCGGTGATATTTGTATTCACCACGCATTACTGTTATACGTTTTCCATATAGTTGATGTAGTTCGTCCAATTGGTGTGTTGTGCCATGTATTGCGTCACGTCTACTAAATGTTTCCAAACCTGTATATCTTACTCTAGTGTGCTCGTTAATCCAACGATCAATTTCTTCTAAAAAAGTTTGTGTATACGCATGTGGGTCTTTTGGATATGTACGCATATCCAAGCTTTCTCTAAACTTAGT
>Ga0099848_1001299_pt1 | contig 11636 bp, 12 predicted proteins | sample CB_VirMetaG_3_FD_78179 | JGI IMG/M metagenome (GOLD analysis project Ga0099848, IMG submission 78179) | Freshwater to marine saline gradient viral communities from Chesapeake Bay - CB_1508_1S Viral MetaG | ecosystem: Environmental > Aquatic > Marine > Coastal | place: USA: Chesapeake Bay... | reverse complement strand
GGCCACCAGAACCATTATCTGCGCATGTAAAAGTTGTGGCAGCTGAAGATGCATAATTTTTACGCATCTGTGCGGCAGGTGTGTGATTTGAAAGATCATACACATTACCATCAGTATCTACAACATCGATTGTAGCTGAAAAATCTGTTCCTTGATCTATTACTAAATTTGCTTTAATAGCCATAGAAAATCTCCTTGAATTCTATGGTTATTTATATTATAGTTATATCACAAAGTTTGCATCACATCTACTACAAAGATTATATTTGTCTCTTTCACCTTTTAATAATCTTTCCCTGAGCTGTTTAAATTTATGAGACTTCCATATATCAATAAGAGATTGTTCTTTTACATTACCTAGAATTTCTCTATCATCAAAATCCCACGGACATGGATGAACGGAACCATCGATGTACACAAATGCTTCGTCTTGGCATTTAGTACACGGATCGTGTGTGGATTCAGTTTGAGTAGTCCATGGATGCTCATATAGTTCTGTTATAAGTGCACAACCAGGTCTTATGTTATTCCAATAATTAAGATATTTCCATTGCTCATCTTCGGTACCCGGAAGATTAATCATTCTAACTTCTACATCAATATTACGATTTTTGACTATAAATCTCTTAGCATTATGATATGTTAAATCAAAACTAATTCCTCTTGATTCGTCAAACGTCTTAGGTGTTATTCCATCAATACTAAACCTTACTAGATCCACATATTGAACGATCTTATCTTCTATCTTTTGAGATAGAGGAGCCCCGTTAGTATGGATCTCAATCTTGGCTGTAGGATCTTGTTTAATATAAGATAATATCTGTTCAATTCTAGGATCAACCAAAGGTTCACCGAGACCAAATGGCCTGTATGTTATTCCCATTCCTCTTGTTGAATCGATAACAGATGTAAAAAGTTCCCAAGGCATGTGCTGCTTGGGAACCAGATTGTTTGGACAAAACCAACAGGTGGCATTGCAAAAAGTTGTTGTTTCTATTTGTAGGTACTTGAACATACTATTAATTGGTCATTCTTGTATACATGTCTCGCATTAGGTATATTTAATTTATCTAACCACCATTCAGGCGGTTTAACAGTCAGATGCAATTTTTCGTTTATCAATTTGCCATTATTATCTTCTCTACAGCATATATCCAAATACATTCCTTTTGTTGCAATACGTTTTAATTCTGAAATGGATTTATCAATCATTTCAGTGGGAATGTGCTCTAGAACATCAACACAAAACACCCAATCTGTTTTATCAATGAAATGCATATCCCAAATAGGTATCTTTATACAATCCTTAAACATTGGTACTATATCGGTAGAATAGGTTATCAAGCCATGGCTTTTAAACCATTCAGTTTGATAACCCATTCCAGCCCCTGCATCTAGTATTGTATCACCAGATTTCATTCTAAGAGTTTCGAATGCTATTTTAGCTGATGAAAGATGATGCGACGATATTTGCGGTTTAAATATATTTCTAAGTTTGGTATATTTCTCTACCTCTTTATCTAAAAGGTGGTCCATTTAAAAACATTTCTACAACTGCTGTTACATCTCTGTCTTTATGCACGATTTTGTATTTCAAAAACGATGGTAAAATGACAACCGCGCCTCTTTTCATTGGATACGGCTGAGAAATACTACTGCTGTGATAAAAATCGCAATCTTCAGTAAACATGATCGCCGTTAATTTTTTTTGCTCGTTATCTTTAATTGTTGAACTTGGAGTAATCCAATCGTTTGATTTAACCGAGATTAGATGCGCTGAGCTAAAACCAGAAATATCATATTCATATGTCACTTTATTAACCATATTCCCAGCTTCAATTAACTTTTCATGAATTAATTGCATATTATCAAGAAATTTGTCAATAGAATCCAGTGATTCAAAATTCAAATACAGAGGATAAAAAGAATTTAAGTTTTTTGATTTGGGATGCGTATGTTCTAAGCCAGGACGCTTGTCATAAACATGATCTGCGTTCGGGCCATTTGCGTCTACATAATGTAAAAACACCTGTGTTTGTCTAGAACCTTCTGGTGCTTCATATTCATCTCTCCAATGAACAATTTCTTCCCCACGATATAAAACACCCTGGCCAGGATTCATTCTAAAGCCTACAATGTTTTTTACTGGCCATTTGCTATCTTTATAACCATCTAATATCTTTTCCGCATCAGCTTCATTAGCATGATTTCCAACAAAAATGTCCCATGGCTCACCTTCAACATCCAGTGTTAGTGTAACACTAATTTCACACGCCGGTCTGTCAGTATGAGCTTTTAAGGTTTCTCCTGGAACGTATACTCTACTGTAAGCATACGTAGGGAGAAGATTTAATCCAGTATATTCTTCAATATAGGGAGTTAAAAATTCTAGCAATCTATCAGTACATGCAAGATCTCTTAATGACGGAGATTTGGTTACCATAGAATCAGCGTCAGACCCTAAAACTAAACTATACATTTGAATTTCTCTTGCTAGATTTTTAGCATCATCAGGATCCACAAAATCATCTAGAAACGCATATTTTTTTTCTTGAAATTGTTTTCTAATATACTCACTCATAATATTATCCTTATACAAAACTTGGGCCTAGAAGCCAATTAACCATTGAATATCTTATTCCCGATGTAACCGGCGTAACACCATGCATCATAAAAGATGGAAAAATAATTAATGTGCCTTTATTCTTTCGGGTCAATTTAACTTCACTGTTTTCTCCATATACGGTTAATTCGCCTCCTTCATATTCATCATTTAATATTACAAGAGTTGTTAATTTGCGCATGTCTGGAGTATTTGAAACAAAGAATGTATCAATATGTGGGTTAAATTTTCCTCCAGACTCATATTCCAATAAGTCAGTTTGGTGCGCATGTGTAATATTAAATTTATAAATCTCATGATTTATATTTAATGCCGCGCCGGTCATTGCAGCCGCTGTAGAATAATTATTTGAAATGTTGTATAGATTATTTTTTCTTACATTTTCATCTACAACACCTTTTGAAGCTTCACCACCAATTTGCGCTTTTTGTGCGTTTGCAGTAGTTTTAGCATATTCAATTGTTTCGGCGCACTGTCGACTATTTAAAAAATTATCAAATATAATTATTTGAGATCTGGTTTCAAGTGTCATAATTAATCTCCAAGCAAGTATCCATATCCATTAATGCCATTCTATAACCACCTTTAGTTAATCTAAATCCATATTTTTCGGTCAATTCATTTGGTTGTTTGAATAAAACAAAGTTACCATACGAATGATTACAGTCATATTTATTATGCAAATATTGCTTAGTTTCTAGCATCCTATTTACAATATTTTTGGTGTCTGATATAATCTCTGGTACGATACAACACGCAGCAGAGTTTGTAATATAGTTTGATCGAATTTCCTGCAATCTGTTAATAGTTTCTTCATTTGCAACAGCCCATCCAACTCTCAGCCCAGCCAACCCTAGTGTTTTACTAATACTATATATCGCTATAATATTAGAATCATATAAGAATGGATTTGGCTTAGGACTGAATTCATGGTAAACTAAATCCGCTATAACGGTATGAAAGACAAGACGTTTAAAGATGGCTGGATTGACGTACTCACCTGTTTGACCATTAGGCGTTGCTATATACAACACCCCATTCGGATCATTAATGTTCCAAATATAATCTGAATCAATCAGCTGATATTTCACATTGTATATCTCACAATATACTCTAACCATTTCAAATGTCGGAGAGACAATATAGAATTTACGATTAGAATATAGCTTAACTAATCTTTCAATAACCTCTGTAGCTCCATGGCCAATCGCAATGTTTTTGATTGGTGTTTGATAATATTCAGAGATTGCTTTGTATAGGTTAAATTCGTTAGGATAATCTCTGATCTTGTTTAATGTTATATTATATTGCAGTTTACTGTCATAGTGCACGTTACCAGACAGATCAATAGCTGGTTTGAAAATAGGCTTAGTGTGATCCAATCTTTGTAACACTATCAATTTCCTTCAATTTGGCCACATCGCTGGCATAATCTAAATTCATCTCTCTAAACATTATTTTATAATAATTGTGATCGATTGTCAACCATTCAGTGTTTGTTCTTATAGCCTGATTAAATGATTTTGGAGATCCTTTATCATATCTTACATGTTCATTTCCCGTAAACCCAAACCCTTTTAAAAGACTAACAAATTTGCTAGAGTATCCATACAATCTAACTTTACGCCCAGATAATAATCCCCAATAGGCAGCGTGATAAGAATTAGTAGATATTCTATTCGATTTACTAAACACATCAATATATTTAATTGGAGTGTACATTACGCTCATCATATTATCTGGTATCTTAAAACCTACCGTATCATCATTACCCATAACAAATATTGATTCGGTTCCAATTGGAGTATCGACAATTTTATTCATTACTGAAACGCAAGGAACGTGACGTAGCCCTGAATCAATATCACGGGAACATGTAATAAGGCTTTCTTTAGGTTTTTTGTATTGATCTATAATATTTTTAGTTGACTTTCCTGGAGCCCAATATATTGTATTGGGTTTATCGTACCAATATTGCCAAACACCACCTCCTACAATATTGACTGGGGAATTAGCTTTTATATCAAAATATAAAAGAGGGTTAGACAATACGTCACCAATATTGTATTGATCCATATAATGAGGAACATAGTTAACCAAAGAGTTGCTCAACTGATTTACCCTCATTATAAAATAGATTGAATCTATTTTCAATCTTTTTGTTATAGTTTATTGCCTGCATATCAATAGCAAATTTGTGGTAGTACCAGCTAAAATATTTTTCTACATCATCTATAGTTATTTTAGCATTTGGAGCTTGATCTATATTAGCACAGTAATTGGCTATAGGACCATAGGTAAAATCATAATCCTTTTCAAAGTATGATACAGGCTTTCCTTTTAATAACGCTTGTGTTCCGACCCCGCTACTCATAGTCCATACCATTTGACAATTATCAACAAGAACATCAGTATTTACATCAGAAATTAAATGAGAATATTCTGTTATTAATCCTTCATTATTAAATTGGTCCCAATATTCCACTATATCTATTTGATCAACCGGCATGGGATGGGTCTTAAAAACTATATGTCTTTTATTATCTTTTGCCCACTGTAATGAATCTCGGAGTAATCCAAGATGAAGTGAGGGTCTTTGCATAGGAAAGAGAATATAGTTATCTAAGTTTAGATTAATAAATTTGGAGGTTTGTTTATACTTATTAGCATTTCTAGCTAATAACTTCTGTATAATTTCGGAATCGGTTGGATATACCTTCCAATAGTCATCTGGTTCAAAATAATCAATAAAATAACCATTTGGCGTTATCTTAAAAAGAGAAAAAAATGGATTTCCTTCGATATAAACTAAACTGTTACGTTTATCGTTAGACTCAAAATATCTCAAGGTACCATTATATTTTTCTGAAATAGAATCAACACATTGATCAAATTTCCTTAGATATATTGCATTGGGTATTTTATTTGGACTTGATCTTCGAGGTATAGCCCATTCAAGATAAGTTTGTCGTTTCGTTAAATCCAAAGGCAAATCTTGTTCCTTCACTCCATATTGTATGCCATAAAAGATTTTCTTGATCTACTTTAAATCTACGTACAGTCCAACCTTTGTTATCATAGTCATCAATAATATTACCATTTTTATCTATGTATCTAAAAATACTTTCTTTAACACCATATGTATAATATGTTCTTAATCCTGGATTATTACTATTTGTGTGCCATTTCATTATTGACATTGGGGGATATACAATATGGTTAGTGCATTCCCCCCCTATAAGATTTTCTACAGCAACAATTTCTTGTTCAATGAAATGTCTAGGTATATTAAAAAATACACCACGTTGATTATCTGTTTCTATATTTTCTGTTGGAGGAGTACTGTTTAAAAAATCGACTTTGGTATACTTAGCTGGAATTATACCTTTCCACATATAAGCGGATTTATTAATAACACTCTCCAAATATTTTTTTATTGCATCATCACCATTAAGTTTTTCAATCATTATTATACTGTTACTGTATTGCCATCTGAGTCGACATACGATACGATATTTCCATTTTCATCATATACAGTATTTGAGTCAGCTGAAATTTCATTAAGTTCAGCAATAATTTGATCCGCTTCAGTTGAATCAATAACACCGTCTGCCGTAATAGTGTTAAACGTATCTTGATCTAAAAACATAGCAGCAAATGATGTCATCATTTGATATGCTGCCGGATCTGATCTTTGTTCAAGATACTGATTTGACGTGAAAAAATCGATAAGAAATTGCTTACCTTCGCTAGAATTTAATCTGAATGTACCATAAGGATTATCCAAAATTTCATTGGTATCTGGACTCCATGCACAAAATGTGATGTCACTTTTAAGCGAGGTAGGATCGAAATCTGGCACGTGAACTTCAAATGTACCCGGTTTCATAAATTCTGGAAACGGTGTTTCTGAATGGCAGTTATAACTATTATCCTCATTATTAAATAAGAAATACATTTTATTCTCCGTTAAGAAATTACTCTATATTTTGTTCGAACCTGACCAGTAAAATTACTGCCAGGAACTATTGTGGGACCACCTAGGTCAGGCGGGTTTGGTACAGGATAAGGTGCAGGATTAGTGTTTAATAAAAAATCATAGTGCACCAAAACACCAGTACTTGGAACAGCAGGTTTAGTTTTCCATAAACCAGTTAAGCTATGTGTATTAACAGGTGCTAGTGGGTATCTTGTTGCTGTTGTTTCTACAATAACAGCTGAGCTATATGAAGTTAATTGAGCAGCACCTATAGTCTGCCCACCAGTTGCACTAATATCACCAGACCCTAAGATTGAATTTGTACCCACGGTTTTTAATCCCACAAGATTTGTAAGATTTCTTGAATTGTCAATTACTGTTGTTCCGCCAATTTTAATTGCCATAATACACCTTTAAGTTACGGATCTATATTCTGATCTAAGTCTTAATAAATACTGATAATTAGTGCCCGACGGCCCCTGGTCAGGAGGTCCTGGTATAGTCGACGTCGATACCGATACACTAGCATCATAGCTTTTTAAAAGTGCATCATTAGGAGGCTCTGGTAATAAATCTAGTACTCTATGCATGCCGGATCCGGTAGTATCACTAGATCCTGTGTAAGTTGTTAAAGGCCCTGGAGATAATGGATAAGGTGGTTGAACAAGTAAAGCAACATATTGTACGGGTGTAGGAGTATAAGCTGTAAATTGCGGGGTTGTTGATACCGTATTTAGTGTGGTAGCGGCAATGTCACCAGTACCTAATATAGGGGTGCTGTTAATAGTTTTGAATCCTGTTACGTTTACTAGGTTTCTTGAATCGTCAATTACTGTTGTTCCGCCAATTTTAATTGCCATAATACACCTTTAAGTTACGGATCTATATTTAGTACGGATTTTTAATGTTGGGGTTAAAAAGGGGGCGGGTGTATATAATAAATCATCCCAACATCTTACACTGGTAGATGGAGGTTCTACAAAACTTTCAAGCATCACTTCAATTTGAGCTCTACCAAAACTTGGAGAATATGATGTATATTGAACTGATCCCACAGTTAATCCACTGGCAAATGTAATGTTACCAGTTCCTAAAATAGATTGACCGGAAACTGTTTTTAACCCACCAACATTGGAAACAACGCGGGAGTCATCAATAACCGTTGTACCAGAAATTTTGATCGCCATCTTCGTCCCCTTGACTATTAGCGTTTAATATAATGTTATTTATATTACTTTAATTGATCAATCTCTAATTTTAGCTCTCTAATTGCCTCAATTAATAGACCGACGATGTTACCATATGAAACAGATTTGATACCATCATCATTTTCTGCAACAACTTCCGGAATTATCTTTTCTACTTCCTGAGCAATCACGCCAAGTTTACGTTCAGTTTCGCCAATTCTGTTAAAGTAAACACCGCGCATATTCATTACTTTATCTAAAGCATCAGTAACAGTTTCTACATTCTCTTTTAATCTTGCGTCTGATGTTGAATTGACATCGGCTCCAGCAATAGTACCGGTTGCGGTAAGATCACCGTTATTCATATCGAATGTAAATCTGGTGGCATTAGCAGCGTCGTAATCTTGGAAATAAACAGCCGTTGGAGTTCTTAAATAAGTAGAACCACTGGTCTGTGTTACAATATAGCTTGATGTGTCCCAAACATGAGTAACATTAGATCCACTACCAAGATATAATTCAATATTATCGTTGAACCGTAGGGAACCAGATGTTTGCACGTCAGCTGCATCACTACGTAGGAAGGATGTAGAATTAAGACCGTCAAATAGATCACTATCTGCTGCCTTAGCAGAAATGCCTAGGAATCTTGCGTCAGATTCAGTTTCAGTATAGTATCTACCGTCATGCGTATGACTGTCATTAGCAACTGTAACAGTCAGAGTGGCGTTGCCTAGATTTGTAAATGTTGCAGAACCAGAAGCGTCACCAGCCAGAGTCAATGTTGGATCAGACGTTGCAGTAGTGGCGAGGCTTACGTTACCAGAACCATCAATTGATACAGAACCCGTAACCGCACCAGTAAGACTTAGTGTACGAGCCGTTGCCCATTTACTTGCACTTACAGCATTTGCCGCAATACCTAAGAATCTTGCATCCGATTCAGTTTCAGTGTAGTATCTACCATCGTGTGTATGACTATCATTAGCTACGGCTGCCGTAATGCTGATATTTGATCCGCCGTTAAATGATGCAGAACCAGTTACATCTCCAGCAAGAGAAATAGTTCTTGATGTAAGAAGTGTTGTAGCGGTTGTTGCATTACCGGCAACATTACCGGTAAGAGCACCTTCAAACGTTCCAGCAACAAATGTTTCAGATCCAACAGACCATTTGTCAGCGGTTTCATCCCATACAAGAGTCTTATTTGATAGTGTACCGCGTTCAATTTCAATACCACCATTTTCGGATGGTGTTGAACCCGTATAATTGCTATTCAAAACAACAATATTATCAGCGATATTTACTGTTTCGGTATTGACTGTTGTTGTAGTACCTGACACAGTAAGATTACCAGATACAATTAGATTTGTTGATACCGTTGCAGTACCGGTAACAGTTAGATCATTTGCAAATGTAGCAGAAGTATTGCTAATTAGCAATCTTTGTGTACCACCAGTTACTACTCTAAATTGATCAGCTGCATTAAATTGTAAATACGTATCAGTATCACCATTATGATATATTGTATCGTTAAGATAAATGTTGGCGGCATTTGTAATATTCTGATTGCCCATACTAAGAGCGCCAGACATTGTATCGCCAGTGACATTTACAAATCTTGAATCAGCTTCAGTTTCTGTGTAATATCTACCATCAAGGTTAATTGATTGTAGAGTTGCTCCTGTTACGTGGCCATATGTATCAAATGTTAGAGTAACGTCTTGTAGAACAGTACCGTTTGAATTATCTATAGCAACATTTGCTACAGAAGATGTATCAGAATGCGATACGGTAAATGTTGTACCTTCACCAGCAACACCACTTACATTAATACCCGATCCGGCTGTAACAGCTGCAGCATAGTTACCGCTAGTATCAGTGCCAAGTACTACATCATTATTATATGTAGTGGCAAAAGAAATAGTACCATTTGCAAGATCTGTAAGTGTGCCGCTACCGGTACCAGTTACATCACCCGTTAGAGTTACTGTAATTACAGGATCTGGTTTTGATGTAATATTTGCCCATGCTACGGTGCCATCAAATGTGCCAGTCGTAAGTGTATTTGTACTTGGATTATATGTAATACCTGTATCACTGTTTAGACGCTGATTGCCAGTTGCGCCGCCAGTAAACATAATATAATGTGCTGCATTTGTAGCATTATCAGCATCAACCTGGATATTATCGGCATTTGTTGCATCAACCGCACTAGTAGCAGTAGCCGCGTTACCAGTAATATTTGACGTAATTGTTGCAGGTAGTCTATCATCTGAAATTGTACCAGATGAAATATTTGTAGCATTTAAATTTGTAAGACCTGCACCTGAACCTGTAAATAGATCGCCATAAACATTGGCATATCTTACAAGATTTGAACCGAGATCATATGTACTATCAGCTGTTGGTATAATATCGCCGGTTATTGTTGCATCGCCATATGATCCGCCAGCTGTGCCAAGCGTAAATACTTGTTGTACTGACATAAATTCAACAATTGAATTATTCACCGTAAGTTCAGCATCTCCACTTACAACAAGATTACCTTGTACTGTAAGCGTATTTGCGACTGTTAAGCTACCATCAGTTCCGGCTTCAACACCACTGATGCTAAATGTATCAGCTACTAGTTCGCCGGTAACAATAACCCCATCGGTTTTAGTTGCAAGTTTTGAAGCATTATCATAATAAAGTGTAACAGCGCCATTCTGTGTGGCAACAATGGCATTTTCATTCGTATTAGCTTGAAGAACAATATTTCCGCCAGTGCTACGAATATAAAGATTACCGGTACCCTGTTCGTCAATATAACTATGTACTCCATTATGGTACATAATAAGATCTTGAGAAGCACCAAGTCGAATATAATCACTATCAGAAAGGTTTAGATTCGCTGATAGTGTTACATCGCCAGTAACTGATAATGTATTTGCAGCTGTTATAGCACCTAAAATATCAGCAACACCATTTACATCAAGTGTTGTTGACTCTAGTTCGCCTGTAACTAAAATACCGTCTGATTTTGTTGCTAATTTTACAGCATTATCCCAATATAGGGTAACAGCACCATCATCAGTAAATGATGCTAATGTTTCACCGGAACCTTGAATAAAGACTCCAGCACCATTATTAGATCTAATGTATAAATCACCAGTACCATTATCATCAATATAACTATGTAGACCATCATGATATAAAAGAAGATCTTGAGAGGTACCAATACGAATAACATCGTTATCTGACATATTCAGATTGGCAGATAATGTTACATCACCTGTTACTGCAAGTGTATTTGATGCCGTTACAGCTCCGGTAATATTAAGAGTATTTGCAAGTGCAGTAGCACCGGTTACACCAAATGTTCCACCAACATTGGCGCTTGATGTAACGTTTGCCGTACCAATTACATTAAGAGCAGATCCAGTAAACACAAGATTTGCGCTATCAACAAGCTCACCATTAGTTCCTGCATATGTAATACGAGTTGCAGTAAGATCGCGTACCATCATAGAAGCGGTATTTGCTTGGCTATTGACTGTTAGAACATTTTGAATAATGGCGCTATTTGCAGTAGTTGTATCTTTTGCATATACGTGACGCCAGTTAGTAGCTGTTGAACCTAGATCGTATGCCGCATTAGCTCCTGCAATAACGGTATTTGATGTAGTTAGAATAAGTGGTGTGCGTTCATTAGAAGCAGAAGTACGAAGTTTAAAATCAAGTTGTTGATATGCAGTTGTAGTTGACTCACCAATAATTTGATTTGTACCGGCAGTTTTAAGAGCAACTTCGCCTAAAACATCTACACCATCAGCAGTGGTAGAAAGTTTTTCAGTGTTGTCGT